>Ga0181591_10000011_pt1 | contig 101911 bp, 61 predicted proteins | sample 071ome_33_FD_133757 | JGI IMG/M metagenome (GOLD analysis project Ga0181591, IMG submission 133757) | Coastal salt marsh microbial communities from the Groves Creek Marsh, Skidaway Island, Georgia - 071412AT metaG (megahit assembly) | ecosystem: Environmental > Aquatic > Marine > Intertidal...
ATTCCGTTGTAGAGCTTTTTGAGTTGGTCTTCTGTGTATCCGTCAACCACTCTTGAGGCGGTTGGATCGGACTGAGGCTTGAGAGTGACATTAATACCTCTGGCATGGAAATATAAGGCGTTGTCCCAGTCTCGTTCAAAGTTTTCTGGAACCATGACCATATTGATCGTAACTTGTACATCATGTTCTTGACATAGGATGAGTTTATTTGCAAACTCTTCCATCCTTTCAGTTGTATTTACATGTTCTGTGTGTAAACTAGCTGTAATAGAGGCTCTATGAAATGGCTTTGCACGTTCTACATAATCTTCAAACCATTTCATAGAGCGCGAACAGTTTGATGTCATGTGTATACTTGTGTAATTTGTGTTTTCTACATCATCTGCTAAATGCTTTAGTATATCGAGGTATCCAGGATGGAAAGTAGGTTCTCCTCCTGACAAGGAGAAGTGAAAAGAATTGAAGCCGTTGAGTCTGGCTTGACGTTTAATTTCATCCACTGTAAGCAAGCAGAGCTCGGTAGGACGATGGTCTTTACGGTCGCTTCTTGCGTAAGGCCAGCAGTAGGAGCATCTGTAATTGCAGAATCTACCAAGTAGCCATGATACTGTAAATATATCACGATAAAGCAAAGTACGTTGACCAACACCGACAATATCGTTAAATGGGATCTTAGTGAAATCATAATTACTCCATTTTAAATCTTCAGTCATAATTTAGTATACTACCTTTAATTAAATATGTCAACTAACTTTGCAACCAATCTACTATGTTGCTATGTAAATAATCTTTGTAATTTTGTTGCCTTGATTTATCAAACAATCCTACTTCTAATAACGCTTTAGCCTTATCGCATTTATTACGTAATACGGCATCATCTATTAAGTTAACTAACTTTTCTGTGTCTTGATTCAATTTAAGTATATCTGTAAGAGCATCTTCTAAAATATCTACAGGCAAATGCTTTAATGCAACACCTCTATCAAAAGGATAAACTTCAGCCCAATGTACAATAGCTTCACAAGGTAAACTATGACACCATTCTATAAAATCAGGAATATTGTAAATATTGTATAGCATAGGAATAAAACTTATATGTATATGTCTAGGCTTACAAGCGTCTATATATTTGCGTAAACTGCTATCAAGTTGCTTCCATGACATAGGATGTCTTATATATTCGTATACTTTTCCATGTCCGTCTATGCTAAAATTTAAATTAGTTTTAAACTCTTTCAGCATAGAACAAATTTCGTCGTCAAACAGTGTCCCGTTTGTATGAAATTCTAATTGTATATTTTTACTGTTACCTTCATCAATTGCTTTTTGTAAAAATTTAATTACATGAGGATTGTAAAAAGGCTCACCGCCTGCAAGTTTTAGGATGCTAAATTTGTCAGTGTTATTATGAATCCAATGCCATTGCTTTACATTGTCCATTTTCCAACTATGCGGAGACACTGCCCATCTACCATCTACTGCCTTGTCTATAGACGGAATAAGTCCTTCTTTTTTAAAAAAATTTGTATCTTTTTTTAGTTGACTAGATGCAGACGGATCGCACATTCTACATCTAAGGTTACACGAATTATTTACATGTGTATCAATAATTTCTAGTTTAGGATTGTCAGCAAGTTTTTGTGCTTCGTCGTCATCTACTTGGGCGTCTTGACGGAAACTCTTTACACCTCTATCTTCCATCTCCCAACATACTTTACATGCACTATCTCTTATACCATTTTTTAAATTTTGTCTTAGTTTTTCCATTCTAGGATGGTTAAACATTTCTAATGGCGTTAACTGGCTTACATCTCCTTCAATTTGTAGCACATTACTATCTTGATGTACATCGTTACCCATCATACAACAAGGCCAAAAAGTTCTCAATGAACCGTCGGCTTCAAAAGTTTTAGGCGCAACTTGAGAAAATGGATGAACGCAAAAAGTAGACTTATCAATTGACATGTATATCTTCCTCTATCAAGTGATATAATTCTTTATTCAGTGTTGACCAGTGTTCATTTCTTAGTTGATTTAATTTCGTATCCATGTGTAAAAACTTTTTAAAATCACCAGATTGTTTAAGTTCGTCTACAATAAGTTTGTATATAGGTTGATCCTTAAACTTGTATTTTTCAATGTAAATGTTTTTTACATGATCAGGTAGATGTCTTGGCATCATCCAATCAGGTCCGTCTGCCATTACATATTTTTGATTTATATCTAAAGATTTACAAAAGTCCATTAGTTCATGCACTTTATTAATGTTGTATATACTAGCAACGCTATGTACACTAGGATTAGCACCTTGCTCTTTAAACCAAAGTATATTAGATTTTACTTCGTCCCATTTACTGCCTTTACGCAAAAAATCATTTAATGGACCATAGCTATCAACACTTAATTTTACACTTAGTTTACCTACTTCTTTAAGTAGTTCTAATAGCTCGCCTTGCGGCCTGATTGTAGTATTAGTAATTAATAGTAATGTTAGATTAGGTCTATCGCATTTTTTAAGTAAATCAATAAGTTTTTGCTCTTCCATTAAAGGTTCGCCACCTAGTAATTTTATAAATCTTAATTCGCTAAGATCATATTCGTCAAGAATTGTGTTTTCTGCAATTATACCACTGTGTTTTATACCTAATTTCTTAGCATCACTATACCAACTAGTACTAAGTTCAGGGCCGCACATTCTACACTTGTTATTACAAACATTACTAAATGTTAGATCTATGTTTGTTAGTTTAGGCACCTTGCCTCGGCCTTCTTCAGGAAATCCAAAATTTTGTACTTTGTTCATATCTAGCCGCATACTATGGCCGCTAGTTTTTTCATCTGCATAGCATCTGCTACAACCTTCTATGTATTCATCATTAAGCATTTTTTGCCTAATTTCTTTAAGAAAAGGATGATTAAAAGGATCTTTATGCTTTACAGTCAAATCATCAGGTGTTTCTTCCCATCTAAAATAACAGCAAGGAAATACTCTACCATCTGGTCTAGTTGCAATATGATGGAATGGAAGATCGCAACTATGTTTGCGTTTAGTCATTCAAAAATCCCGATACTTGCATAGTATACTTAGGTGAAAGTCCTGCATTAGCACTTAAATGCAAATGATCGCTATCCCAAATAAAACCATCTCCTGCCTTCCAATGAGTGCTTGTCTGCCATTCCTTATTATGATCTTCATAATTAATAAAATGTCCAGGCTTCCAATCCTCTAAGTATATATTTGCACGTACTTTTTTTCTTGTATCGTTAGGATACTTTTTGTTTATTTGGAAAAAAGTATCTCTATGCAATGTAATTACATTTCCAGGAGGTTGTAAAATTGTGCTAAGAGTAACTACTTCTATGCCAAGTTGTTCTCCTATTAATTTGTAATCAACATCGCCGTCGTCCCACCATAGTTGTTGTATTCTAGTATTATCTTCGTGATAGCTTTCTGGAAACCCTTTGCCATATTTTTCGTGAAGATCTTCTTGTTCACGTTTTTGATAACTTATACAACTGCCATAATGCTGAGAATAATCAGCACTTAAAAATTTATCCAAGTTATAATTAAAATTTATATGTTCTATCATGGTTATTCCTTTACTAACGGTGCAAGTACTTCGGTCCTAAAATGTCCTTTAGCAACGTCTATATAATTTTCTTTATATTTACTTTTAGGCGCACACAACCCGCAACCGCAGGTATGTTTAGGACACGTAATTGTCGGCATAGTACCACTTTTTAATTTTTCTTTTAATTCAGCAATAATTTTTTTGCCTTCACTTATTTTTCCTATTGCACCTCTTGTTCCGTCAAATCGTGCTTGACAAGTTTGATGATGGAACACACTATCAGTTTGCTGTTCTAAATGTAGGAAAAACCAATTAACACTACAACTCCAACCTTTAAATTCTCTAAGATCTACAAATGTGCTTTTGCGACTTTCACCATTGTTACTAAGACACATTGTCCTACTACCGCAACAAGGTCTTCCTATTGTCATTCCTAGTTTTTTCTTTTCTGTAGTTTTTTCGCCAGCGGCACTTAACACTGCTGTTTCTTCTTGATCTTTTTGTTTTTTGTTTAATCTAGCATTTCTATATTCCCAATAATTTTTCATATAGTCTAACTGCTCTTCAGTGTATGTATGAGCAAAGTTACTTCTGCTATCTGGCTCTTCTCCAATTATACGAGGTACATATTTTACTTCATGTTCGTCTAAAAACTCACACAAATCTTTGCACTCGTCAAAGTATGCCGCATGGAACATTACATTAACACTGACAGTAAAATTATTTGCAGGACCTTCAGTATGAAATTGTAGTATTCTATCTCTGACCTGTTGTTTTAGTTTGTTGTCACTTTCTGCATGATAGCTCACTGTAGCATGGCCAAAATTTTGCATAACTGCATCTGCCATTTTTTTACTCATTGCGCCATTAGTAGTGAGGGCAAACCCGCACTGCCATTTGTCTGCATATTTTTCGTCATACTGACTTTTCAAATATTGAGCAAACGGAATAAAATTGGGATTAACTGTAGGTTCTCCGCCGGTAAATCCTATATTTGCCTCTTTAAAAAGTCTATGTTGCATATAAGTGTCTATATATTCAAACAAGAAATCGGTATTATTTTTAAGTTCTTCTAAACTAGCATGTTTACTAAAATTATCATGCCTATGTGCTGGACAGTAACTACAGTCATAATTACAACGTCTGCCTGTATCCCATGTAACTTGAAAAACTTTGCCTGTTAGTAAGTCTATTGTATCAAAACTCATTTAAATATTCCTTGAATGCAGGTTCTACTTCTGTTAAATTTTCGCCGCGTATAGCGTCTAAACGCTTCGTGTAGCGTTGGAATTCTTCCCAATGGGTGTTGTAGTAACTGTCACTATTCATATACGTACACACACCGTTTGCAATGTCTTGTGCCTGCTTAACTACATGCTCATTAAAATTTTTATCCTTGGTCCATTGCACAAATTCTTCAAATCTTTTGGTTAATTTTTCTTTTGCTTCATCTGGCAACACTCTAATATTTAAGTGTTGAGGATGATGAGCAACATGATGTGTGACTATCGGACGCCTGGTTGTGCTATTAATTTTATTAAAGTTGCTCTCTGTAAGTTTCCATTTCATAAAGTCAATCATATGATTAACATTATATGCTGTAACTGTAAATGCTAACCAACCAATTATATTGCTGGGCATGTTATCTAGTGTAAGTAAGTTTTTATACAACTTGTCCCATTTAGCAGGATGTCTCTGATATTCTATAACTTTGCCGTATCCGTCTATACTTGCTCCTACTCTAACCTGTTTAAAATTTTCCCATAGTTTTGCAACTCTAGGAGGTAGTGTACTCATATTAGTATTATATTCAATAATAATGTCTTTTGCAGAATCTTGATCAATACAACGTTGCAAAAAATCATAGTGTCGATCAATCAACATAGGCTCTCCGCCTGCAAAATATATGTGTCTAATATTGTTAATATGTTTTTCTAAATATTCCCAAAAAGGTTCGTGATTAGGCCAATCATATTCACTAGCACAAAGTTTACCGTTTATTTGTTTTATTTCAATATCGCCACTTGTTTCTTTAAAAAAATTAGAACCAGTAAGTTTTATCCAATCATCATACCAAGCATTTGAATCAGTAGGTCCACACATACGACATTTTAAATTACAAAAATTGCCAAATCTAAGATCATAATATTTTACAGGAGTAGACGTTACATCTATAGTACCATCATCTTCTGTATCTTTTATTGCATCTTCTAATGTGTAATTCCATTGCTCTTGTTCATATTGCCGTCTACTGTTTAAGCCTGAAGTTTCTTCAGCTAAACAACGACCGCATTCTTTGTTCCATTTACCTTGAAGCATATTCAAACGCATTTCTTTCATTAGATCTGCATTACGAGCTTCGTCTAAGTCGTCGGATCCTGCATTGTATGCTGTGCCGTCTGCTTTGCGTATTACACCTCTATTTTTTGTTACGTTGGCTTGACAGCAAACACGTAGATCTCCGTTTGCTCTAGCGGCTTGAAATATCCAAGGTATAGGACAAAATGTATTAGCCACGATCAATTTCCCTAATAGTTTCTTGCAGTCTATCTTCGGCCCATTGCCTTTCTTCACACCACCAACACTGTTTGCACAAAGGAATGTCCATTCCATCTTTATAATCTTTGAAATGGCCACATGCTCTTTTTATAATTTCGTGTTGCTCTATATCGCCTTCACAACTACGAGTAATGTAGTACAACTCGTCTATACCGTAGATAAAATATTGTGCTACTATCCAATCTTTTTTAACAAATCGAAAAGGATGGGCAAGATATGCATCTTCTTTTTTACCGTATCTCCATACATCTTCAAGTACTCCGTCCTCTGCGTCTTTATCTCTATTTGTCATTCTATCAGCACGGGTTGCATCTGGATTTTTACTAGTAGCATTATAAACTGCATTTAAATTATTTTGCCAGGCAGCGAATCTATTAAAACTTCCTACAATAATCTGATCTCCGCTTCTGCCATTTACAATAGGTCCTATAGCACCGTGTTCTAATTCAGGCGGAATATAATTTGTAATTCTGTCAGTTATAATTTTAGGAAATCTGCTTTTTAACCAATTGTATACTTGTATGCTTACATAACCTTGCCAAGGTCTTGTTTCCCAACACCGTTGATATGTTATTGCAGTCACAGTACAATCTGATTTATGTTTTTCAATAATAGAACAAATAAAGAAAGTTAACAACGCACTATCGGCACCTCCACTTAAATTAACACCAACTTTTTTCCATGAAGGATCAAAAACAATTTTTAAATTACTAAAAGTTTCTACTATTTTATCTTGTGTAATTGTTTCATATAATTTGTTATTAATTTCAAACATTGAGATTCCTTATAATATTATTGCCGGTAAATTTATAATTAACCATATGATCGTTAAAATTTTGTTTCCAAATTTCATCAGTTTTTCTAATGTATACCATAAATGCTTCCCATTCACTTTCAGAAACATTATTGTTTAACACATAATGTTCTAAAAAGTCTAAACCTTTTAATGCAGTTTCTATATCAGAAAAACTTGCTCCTTGTGTATTAGGTCTATAAGATGCTCTATTCTTATAGTTGTCTAAATTATCTAAACGTTTTTGCCTTTCATTAAGAATTGCTTCTCTTGTTTCTGCAAAGTCTTCTATTACATAATGTTTAAATTTTAAATTCATTAACGCCGGATTCATATATTTAGGTGTATACACAATAGAACTATCTATAAAGTTTACATCTAATTCCATAAACGATTCGAAAACATTTTTAATATCCATTATCTGGTATGCACTTGTAGTACAAACAATATTAAGTTCTGTTTCTTTATCTATACGTCTAAATATGTCGATATTTCTTTTTAATGTTTGCCAGTTGCCTGTTCTAAAATATCCATAAATATTTTTTCCTGCATCAACACTAACATGTATAATTGTCCTATTAAATGGTTTAAGTAATTTACTAAGTAATACAGGATCAAATCTAGCATTAAAATTTGAATGGAAGGAAATTTTTATATTGGCCGCATTAGGATGAGCCGCTAATAATTTTAAACAAGGAAAAAATTGCTTTTGATATAAAACTTCACCTCCGGAAAAATCTACCTTCATTATATTAGGAAAATTATTTTGCAGATCATTAATAATTTCTTCCATTTGTGAAATATCAATAGATATAGATAGATCTACATCTTGATCTGTTTTATGAAATTCTCTAGTTAGTTGTATAAGTTTATGTTTTCTATCTTCTTCATCTGAAGTATATCTTTTTAATTTGCTCATCCATCCTGACGAATAGACGTCTGAACAATGTAGGCAAGACATATTACAACTATTACTGAACCTAAGTTCTATATGTTTTACAGATGCAAAATCTATTTCACCAGTTTGTTCATTATAAAGATCTAAATCAACCACTTCATCAAGCATATAATCAAAGTCTTGCCGCATACTATGGCTACCAATTGCTTCGGCATCTTTACACAAATGACACCCTGGACTCCAAGTACCAGACATCATTTCCTTACGATGCTTACGAAACCCTTCACTATTAATTACATCAGAAGGCTTTAAAGTAGTATTTGTAATATCACATAACCTGTCAGATTGCTGAGGACAACTAGTTACAAAACCATTTTTGTAATTTATTCCTCCTAATGTATAGGGACAAATAATTTTTTCAGCCATTAAAGATATCCTTCATTTCAGGAAAAGTTTCAGCAAAACTATTGCTTCTTTGAGTGTCACATCGTTTCAAAAATTCTTGCATCTCTGGTAAACGTACACTCCAATCTTCGCTTTCCATAAATTTTAGCATGCCTTCTAATCTTTTTATACCATAACCAGCGTCCATAAATTTTTCTTTTGTAACTTTTCCTTTATGCCAACTAGGAATTCCTAATTCCCAATTTTCTTCCCACCAAGGATAAAACTCTTCGTACTTGCGACGGCATTCTTCTTTAAACCATTTAGGTAATACTTTAACATTTAAATGAGGAGGATGATAAACAAAATGATAGTTAATTCCTCCTGCTCCAAATGGCCACATATTAATTTTTCTAAATCCTTGTTGCAATTTCCATTTAATAAAATCTGGTATGTAATAAATGTTTAGTGCTTGTACAGCACACGCAACTGTGACTTCTGTATTATCAGGAGTTTCTTTATCAAGTATATGAAACACTTCTTCTGTACGTTCCCATTTACTAGGGTAACGAATATAACTATTCATTTCGTGTATGCTGTCTACACTATAATGGAAACGTACTAATTTAAATTCTTTCCATAGATCAAACAAATCTTCACGCCATTCGACTCCATTACTATTATAACGCAGTTCTAGATCTTTTGCAATACCCTGACGTATTGCTTCTTCAAGTATTTCGTAGTGTTCTTCAATAATAAGACTTTCGCCGCCTGCAAAATATATTTGTTGCATGTTAGGCATTTGTTCATAAAACTGTTTCCAAAACGTAGGATTTTGTTTGTGCCAATTGTAACTACTACCGTTATAGCTTCCTTTGTCTTTCCATTGCATGGTTTCTTTTAGACTAGCATTTTCAACAGCAGGAAATATTGCTTTCCAATCTTTGATCCAACCTGAACTATCATGCGGGCTACACATTACACACGCAAGTTGGCACTTGGTACCAAAACGCAAATCAATATATGCAAGTTGCGGAGGAACGCTGCCATCTTCAGCTGTGCTTGCAATTAGGTTATCTACATCAACACGCTCGCTCCAATAAGCGGTCTCCCACATACGCTTACTATTATGTCCTGCCGCTTCTTCTTTGTAACATTTCATGCAACTGGGAGGCATTTCTCCATTGAGCATTTGTAGTCTTACATTTTTCATGTAAGTACTATTCCAGGCTGTTTCAAAATCGCTTACATTAAGATTATTAGGTTTGCCGTCATCAGTTTTTAATATTCCTACTTGTCCGCCATGTTTTTTATCATTAGTAGGTCCTACACTGCTTGCATTAGCAGTGCAACAAACACGCATACTTCCGTCTGGTCTAGTTGATAGATGAACCCAAGGTAAAATACACCAAGTGTCGGATACTTTTTTAGTCATACTTATACTTACCTAATTAACTACGTAGTTTATTTCGTTATGATATGCTTTGTTTTTTGCACAAGTTTTTATGCATCTAGGCAAATGCATACCGTGATATGGATGCCAACTTGCTTTTAGTAATTTTTGATACCACGGATGCTTCATAACTTCTTGTATAGAATGAACTTTCAAACTATTCCAGTTAGGATCGAAGTTAGAAAGTTTGTCTAATATACCTTCTTTATTTTTAAAAGCACTATCCCAGAGAAAACAACAAGGCCACATAGTTAAATCGCTGGCAATAAATATTTCTCCTTCGTGAATGTACTTACAAACAATACTATCAGTAATTTCTTTTATCTTAGATTCATCTACTTTAGTGTTTTGATATTCTTCAATAAACTTGTCTAATTCTTTTACTGTTTTTACTTTGCTGTGTTCTTTTTCGCCGGTTGTTGTAATAGTTTTCTTTTCTTCTACAATTTTTTTATTTTGTTTTCTTTTTAATGTAGCTACCCAATCGTCATAACTATTACGCATACCTGTTCTAGTAGCAAATTTAAAACCTAATTCTTTGGCATGCTGTTTTGCAATTTCTAATTCGTGTTCATTATGATCAAAAACAATGTATATCCAAGACGCATTTTCTTTTGGTGCAACAGACGAAAATGCTTGCATGTTTCTTTCAATAACATCAAATTTAGTGTTAACTCTGTAAATATGATTAGTTTCTTTATGTCCGTCTACACAAAAATGTATATGCAATCTGCCAGGATAATCATTTGCTATTGCACCTAAACTTTTCCACCATTGTGCAGTTTGATAGCCACCGTTTGTACTAAGTTCGCAATACGCTCCGTTGGTCACTAGATAATCCACCATCTTGACGCATTCTACATTAAGAGCCGGATCACCTAAAACTCCGCAAAATTTAAATTCTTTGCCACGTATGTCTGCTTCAGTAGGAAACAATCTTACAATATCATGAAAGTTAAAACTATTAATTTTTAACCTATCACTATTAAGTGTTCTAGCACATCCTGGACACGCCGCATTGCAGTTACTTGTAATTTCTAATTCAATTTTGTTTATCATTTAAATTGTTCCGCATATGGATCAAACTCAGTTCCGCACTTCATTGCACAGACACCTAACTTTCCATTTTGTATTCCTTGTATAGACCAACTGTCTTGTATTCCTTTCAGTAAAGTTCCTTGCATTACTTGTTCAAGATCATTGTTTATAATATCTATACCTTCCTTTCCGCCTGCTGAGTCAATATGATCCCAAATCTGTTCTACCCTTGGATCAGGATGCCACCATTTATACATACGTCCGGCAGTCCAACAACAAGGCATTAACAAGCCTTCGGCTGTTACAAATATACTACCTTGTTCAGCAACTTTACATTTTACAGAACAGGTATCATAGTACTTTTGCATACTGCCGTATGTGTTAGTTATTTCTTCTTCTTTAAGCAAAGCTAAATTAATATTTTTTGTATCTTTAGGTTTTGCTAAATTTTGTGTTTGTTCTCCCTTTCTGTTCACTGCTTGGTGCGTTTCTTTTCCAGAAAGTTGCGAAGTGCTGTAAAATCTGCCTGTCTTTTTTCTTACAAATTTTTCAAAACCCATACTGTTCGCTATTTCTTCTGCACGATCAACTTGATGTTCGTTATGTTCAAAAACTATAAAATCCCAGCGAGCTCTACCGCCGGCGGCAATAAATGCCTTAGCACTTCGTTCTACATTATCCCAAACAACATTCTGCCTGTATAGGTGATTAGTATCCCTAAGGCCATCCACGCTAAAAATAACAGCACCCATTCTACCAAAAACTTGGGCAAGTTCAGTCCACCATGCTTCATCTTTTGCTCCTGCATTTGTATTCATACTCAACCACATTTTAGGGTTATGTTCTCTAAAATATTTGAAAACTTCTAGTGTATCTTTAGCAACAATAGGATCGCCTAAGTTGCCACACATATACATTGTGTTAAGTTGTTTAATAAAGTCTGGTTTAAAAATACGTTTACAATCTTCAAGACTTAACTCTGCATTTGTTATGTGAGGATTATCTGTGCCGCCATTACAATTTCTATCACACATAGGGCAGGCCGCTTGACAACGTTGTGTAATTTCTAAATGTACTTCTTTAATGTTTTCGTATCTATACATCGTGTACTAACTTTACATCTTTTCCTGGGCCAACTTTACTAGGCAAATCACCATATTGAGCAACATACCAGAGAATTACTGCTTTGTACCAGTTATGACTATTATGATGTGCTTCTTTGTTAAATTGTGTAATATTATTACTTGTTGCTTGCATGGTGCTTAATGCCCTTGCACTTTCTAATTGAAGTTCTCTGACTGTAAATTTATCTAATTCCAATTTTCATAAACCTCTTATATTTTTCTAAGTCTAACACACCTTCAAACAAAACTTGCTTCATCGGTGTTTCATCCGAAAACTCTTTAAGACTAGATTTACAATTAATATGTTCTTCGATATCAAAGTAATTATTTGTCTGCAATACAACTAAGGTGCCACTTTGTAATTTTTCATACCAATCACTAAAATTAGGTATATGTTCACAACTTGTGTTAATAACTGTAGTAGGACTATCAGACATATTAGATAGTTGTCCTTCTTTGTTTATTGTTTGATAGTTATAATTTTTATAATCTATATCAAATATATTTTTTGTTGTTGCTTTAAATTTCCAATCTTGTACTAACCAACTTTTATTAAAGACTTCTGCTATGTCGGCACAACTAGGATCTATGTCAAAACTTCTAATTTTTGATATATGTAAATTACTTTCAAACAACATAGTTGCTAGTGTACCGTACCAACCAGCACATAAAAATACTGTGCCTAGTGATCTATTAATTTTTTGAAGTTCGTCTACTAACCATATTTTACTTTTAAGTTGTCCTCTACTAAAACAATCATTATCTATCTCTATACTATCTGCTAAAATTCTTTTAAAGGCTTGAGTAAAGTCAGTTTGAACAAATCTGTCAAATATATCAAACAGTTTCCAAATGTTATCTTCAAGTACAAGTTTACGAACATCTTCGTCGTATATAAATCTAAATATGCTGTAAAGATTTTCGCCTATTACAGCCTTTCTTAATTCTACATTATCAACAAGTCTAAAAATACTGTGTAAATTATTTTCTAATATTGCTTTACGTAAATCATCAGCTTCGCCTTTTACTGTAACATCTCCAATAACACGAAACAAACTGTGTAGATTTTTTTCTACAACTGCTTTACGTAGTTCTTCATTTGCATTAGTGACACGAAATATACTATTAAGGTCTTTATCTATATAGGCACGCCTTAGATTTGATATATTTGTGTCGTTTGGATACAGCAACTCATATCTATCTAGCAGTTCATGAATTTCTAGCATTAAATTGTTCCTTCAACCAATCAAAGTTGTTAATTTTTTTGAGAGCTTCAATATCACCTCTGTTACTTTCACCGTATTTTCTGCCGGCTCTTGCACCGTCAGTTACATAATTACCAAATGGCTCGTCCTTGCCTTTATCACTACACCATATATTTAGACGTAATTCCGTTTCGACATCCTTTTGTCTATCTATAACTTTGCTTGATAATTTGCAACATTCTCTAAAGCCACTTTTCCAAGCACTAAACGGGTCTGTATTAAACTCGGTACTATTAGAAACTTCTTTTACCGCTTTAAAATGTCTACTTATACTTGTAGTCATATCCGGTTTAGATGTATCCATTTCTATTGTTGCTATCCTTGGAAATAATTTTACTCCGCCGTAGCCATATTCTAAACCTTTTACTTTGTTTTCACATCGCCAAACATGAACGTGATCTTTTTCCTTAGCTGGCACCACATAATCAAAATTAAAATCATCATTTATAACTGCGTCTCCATCTACAATCCATATCATATCTGTACTACACTGTTTTGCCGCTTCAATATGTGCTTGATGGATTCCTTTTATCCCATGAACACGTTTTGCACGAGGAAATCTTTTAATTAAATTTTCATAGTTTTTGTCTGCGTTAACTTCATTGTAACTGATAAACACAATATCGTATTCTTCATTAGAAATACTTGAACTATTAGATATATTTTTGTAGCTAGATCGCTCTTGATTAATGTAAACAGTTTTAAAGAACTTGCTTTGATCTTCATCTAATGGTTCAACAGCTATAGGCAAATCTAATTCTTCTTTTAATTGAAATCCAAGATCTTCTATTGGACTATCTACGAATGAAAAGTCCTTATTATTCCAATATTCATTCAGCCATTTAAAATCACGCACATTTACAAAGTTCCAATCTGTACACATAGTTTTGTACAAACCTTCTCTTGCACCATATATTGCCCATTTACCGTTTTCTACGTCTGCACCTACCATTAACCATACATAAAGTCTGTGCAAGTTTTTCCAATGTAAACCTTTTAGTCTTTCTTTAGAAACTTTTTGTCCTTCATTTAGTGCCATTTTAACACCTTCGCGGAATCCTGCTCTCCAGGCTTGTTGAGGTGTAGCATTATTCATAATAGTACTATATGTTCCAGGCAAATGATAATAATTTATATCCCAACAAAAGTCTACCTGTGCTTGTAGGTTATCAGGGGCGGCGTTTTCATGTGTTTTCATGTTTAGTATTATACTTTTAGGCCAACACTTTATTCCGCCGTTGCCATAAACTAATCCGTTGATGTTATTTTTTGCAGTAAAACTTATAACGGTTTTGTAAGGATTAAAATCATTGCCTAATACAAATTCTTGATTAATAAAATCTTGATTTACTATATTGTCGCCGTCTACAATAATTAATCTATCAGTTTCACTAATATTTGCACATGCTTTATGCGCCGCATCACTACCTTCAACACCATGAACACGTTTTGCCCAAGGAATTTTTTTGCATAAATCTGCATAATTCTTTTCTGCGTTTGGCTCGTCATACGACAAGTATATTACATCACAGTCTGGTACTCTAAGTTTCATTTTTTACTCTAAATCCGTAGTCTTTAAAACGCTTAGGCGTATAGATACTTAACTTTGTAAGATTGCACTCGTCGTCAGTTGTGAACGGAATCTCAATTACACCAGTTTCACATAGTTCTTCTATGTCTACACGTAGTAATCTATACAATATGTTTAGATCACCATGTTTAGTAACACTAAAATTTAATGTTTCACCTACAAACATGCCTTTCATGTTAGTACACAATTCATCTGAAAGAATAATTCGCCAAACTTTAGTTGTATTATCCTTTTCTATAGTGCAATCTTTGTTACTATACGAATAAGGAATGCTATGATGGAAATCATTAATATCAAATGTAGTTTTATTAATAGAATCTGTTTCTTTTAACTCAAATTTTTTCGTTTCAGGATTATAAATTACCCTAAAATTGTTTTTTGATACTTTACCTTCAAGGATAGGTCCGGCTATTTCATATGGAACTTGTATTTGCGAAGGAGCATCAATAGGAGGTGCGCCGATTTGCTTGATTTTACCAGTTTTTTTATCGAACCCTAGTGCAATATTACCCTTGTACATCTTCGAACTTCCTAATTATATCCTCATTAACAAAACTATTATCTGTATAATGAAAAACAGTGTGTTGAGCATGATTTCCTATTTTTAAATTTGCATCATCATCTACAAAAACGCTTACTCTTGTTGACCAATTATCACTATACTTTTCCCAATTTTGTATTGCAGGTTTCATATGTACTAAATTAGGCATAATGTTATTTTTTTGTCTAATATCTAATACAATATGGGTAATTGCTGTAATGATATCCATGCTAGGTTCTTTAGGCATGTTCTTAGGGCAGAATATCCTGTAGTATTCTTGCCAATTATCAGCTATATGTTTTTGCGTAGTATAAAACTGTTTTGAATATTTGCTTTTTTTAAAGTAGAAAAATGCGTTATAAACGTTAGGTAAATTATTACTAATAAATGCTTTCCTGTAAAACGTATCTTTTATTTTCTCGCCCCTATATGTAAAGACAGTATCACAATAATAAACATCAGTATTCATTGCTTGCCAGAAATAATCTAAATTATGCAATACTAATACATCACTATCCATTGAAATTGTTTCTTCGTAAGGAGACAGTTCATAGATAAACTGTCTAGCATAGGTTTTAAATCTACTATTATCGCCATTGTATGTAGGTACAGGAATTATTTTATCAAAAATATACTTGTAATTTGCTACATCAGTATTAGTAATTAGGCTTACTGGAATATGTTGATTAAATTTTTTTATACTTAATGCACACAGATATGCTTGTTGTATATATTGCTCACCTTCGGCATACAATACAAATCCTTTATTACTCATCTATACACCTCTGTAGACTAAATTTATTCATTACATGCACATTAGCGTTTTTTATCGATAATGGAGTATATTGATTTTTATAGGTTGGCTTTTCTAATAAAAACTTTAAGTTATTTTCTTGCACTTTATACAAAATGCTTTTGTCTGTGATATAATATAAAGTTCCGGGCATTTCTTTTGCAAAATCGCCTGCTTGAAATCCATTCATAATATGAATAGCAATACTAAATGCATAGTCATTACGGAATTTTAATGATTCGATAAAATATGTAATTCTATAATGTTGATAATTTTCTTGTATATGTTTTAATAAATCAAAGAAAATTTTGTTAGAATAAACTTTTCTAAAAAACACACATGTAGCCCAGTAAAAATCTATACTTATATCTGATATTCTTTCGAACTCGATACCTGTTGTCATGTCTACTAGATTATGACATTGTTTGTATATTAAAAAATTATTGGATTGATTAAAACATTGTAAAAAATTATTGTTGCAAATTACAACGTCAGTGTCTAACATTAAAGTTTCGTCGTAAGGAGTAAGCTCATATGCAAGGCTACGAGAATTATTCTTCCATAAAGACTTTACTGAATTACCTGAACCGTCATAGTGTGTTTTAAAATTGTTATCTACAGTATTTTCTAAGATAATAACTTTATCAAATGCAGATAAATCTGCATCTTCACAACTTTCTTTGTCTGTTACCAAAGATACTGGTAAATCTAAATGCTGTTTTGCACGTTTAGCAAGGTCTTTTGCTTGTGAAATATAATTTAATGTATTGCTATTTCTGGCAAACACTAAGATGCCTTTACTCATCGTCTACTAGTTTCTCTACACTTCTGCTATTTTTTATGTTTTGATATTCTTGATAATATATACGTAGATTCTCGTCATATTTTTTTGCAATTTCTGCAAGAAAACCTGTAACATCTTCGACTAGAATTGGAATACTGTTATCATCTAGTAAGATTGCATTATTAGTTACATTAGATAATGCAGACAAATGACTCATTAATGACGTTTCAATTGTAAATTGCCCGCCCCCATAATAGTATTTTGTGTTTTCTTTAAATTGTTCTAACAATATACGCCTTTGATTATTAAGCGTTACCATATAATTTGAAAAATCTAAAGCATTTTTTAACTTTTCATCCATAAGATACTCCTGTATTGTGTATATTATACACGAATATCAGTACTATGTCAAGTAATTATTCGAAAGTATTTGGATTTGCGAATGTAGGATACGGCAAAGTAAAGCGTCTTGTAGTGCCGTCTGTTTCAAAATCTAATGATCTAGGACGTCTTGCACCATAATCAAACAAAATATTTGCTGTCACTGGCTCAGTTACACCAGGTTCGATACTTCCTTTTGCACCAGCATCAAGGTTACTTTCTGGACCGTCATCTACTAGTGTTAGTTTAAATCTTAAACGTCTTGTAAGTGATGATTCTATTCTAGCTTCTATTGTCCAATAACTATCACCATAGGTGCTTGCACTTGCATCTCTTCTAAAAATAGTCTGGAAAGTTGTTGTTAATTGCCTTTGGCCTATTGCGCCATCTGGATAAGTAACTCCAGTGCTTTGGCCATCAATTGTTGTATAGTTATAACCAAATGCTATTGTACCGGGATTTTCAACCATTGACTGCCAACCTTGATTTCTTAGTACAGCCTTATTATTTGTTGCTGTAGTATCGCTTACGTTTTCAACTGTTCCTTCAATTAATATCTGTCCACCGGCATTAAAAAAATGACGTAGTGCATCATCACTAGAAAAAGTCACAGTAAATTCTGAATCAATAGTACCATTAAAACTAGTTGTTCTTGCATCACCTCCGGGAACAATAGCACCATCTGACACTGTTTCTGCAACTGCGACTGTATCCTTGCCTGCTTCTAAGGCAGTCATAATTGTTAAGTAATCATTAAAACCCTGAGTATTATCTATGTTACTTAATGAGTAATCAATATTTCCGTCATTGTCTGCATCTTCATCACTAAATGCTGGCAGATCGGATGTAGAAACATCGGCTCCTATCAAATCTCCGGTAGCTAATTGTGTTAGTCCTAAATTTGAGCCGTTTTGATGCTTGTAAGCACGGTCCATGTCGTCCCATAGCTCTTGCATTCTTTCGTGATCAACAATATCTCCGTCGCTACTAGGACCAGGTCCTGCGACTTGTCCGCTAGTGACTGTTTGTCCATAACCAGTGTTTTCGATTGCACTACCTGTACCTAAAATTTGTTCAATACGGTTTTGTAGTGTATTGTAATCTGACGCTGTTATGATTGCCTGCGGTAATACTGCCATATCTTATGTTCCTTATTAAGTACGTAGTTATTTATACCTTTAAAACGCACTCTATTAATTTTTCTGATTCCTCATTACTAGATTCTAGAGCAATACCAACTAATCCTGTTGACGCAATAGTTGTGCATACACCGTCTTGCCAGGCATATACTGGTTGTCCTTTAGATACTGGTCCACTAACACGCACCGGAACACGACCTTTTAGTCCTAAAATTTGACCTTCGGCTTCTGCATTCATCAAATAAGCAGGCTTATCTGAAATAACTCCTATGCACATACAACTAGTACCAGCCGCTGTAGCTTCTTGTTTGCCGCCAACACACATTGCTGTGCCTACGGGGTATTCTTGATCTGTTAAATATTTTTCTGCTAAGTCAGCATAACGAGCAGTTAGTGCTGTACCAATAAATAGGTTTGCTTTTAAGTCACCCGAATTATCTCTTACAGCAATAGTATTCGCATTTGCTTCTATATCGCCTTGTCTATTATTACCATTTACAACTAATGCTGTAGATTTTTCTGCAAGTCCAGTAAAATTATTTGCAAATATTTCATTAAATGGGAAGTTTGCACTACCAATAGCAACTGTTTCGCTTACATATGCGTTTTCGTCTGTTTCTTCTATGTTTGTAACACCTGGAAGAAGTGCATCTGGTGTAATTCTTACAGTATTTTTAAGTGTTCCTGCGGCTGGCTTAGCTGATAAAAATATTGAATTACCAATTGTGTTTGCTATTGCTATTTTGTTGTCAGTTCCTGTAGGTACAAAAACTTGTAAGTCGTTAGAATCACCTACAGTAAAACCATCGTCTTTAAACTGAACTACATTTTCAAAGATAGTAGCCTGTCCTACAATAGATGTTACATATTGACTTGCATCTATGCCATTTAATTTTAACGCATTTGATGATGTACCCCAAAAGATATGTTCTGAGGTTGTTGTTCCGCCAGTCGATGCTTGAGTATTAACTAAAGTAATACCTCTTTTTACAATGTCAAAACCTGGAATTACATTTTCAGCATCTGTATTATCAATAGTAAATGCATCATTAGATATAATATGTACTACTGTATCATTAACTACAGAAGTAATAATACTGTGCGAAACTCCTAAGTTGTCACGTATTGAACGTGATTGCATCTGTGTAACGCCTTCGCCAGCATCCTGAGGTCCAATTAAAACCCAATCTGTTCCATTATAAGCATATAGCTGTTCGTTAGTTGTATCCCACCAAAAATCGCCTTCTGTTAGACCAGCAGGAGCAGTACCTGTAGTTTCTGCGCCACCTGTTGTTCGCCATTTTGAACCATCAAAAAACTTTAATTTAGCTAGGGAAGAATCGAACCAAATTTGTCCACTTATTGCTCTAGGAGGAGGATTTGCTCCTGCAAAGTTTTCTAGTAGGAATAAAAAGTTTTCATTGTGTATTTCACCATACCCTGCGTAGTTTTTACCGACAAAATTCAAATCGGTAGTTTGATCGATAGTACCGTCTTCAACTACAGTGAGTAATGTTTTATTATATCTATCTATTTGGTAAGCCATGTTGTTCGATTCCTATTAACTACTGTATTTATTCCTATTTTCAATTTATTGTAATTGCATCAAACAAGCCCAGCTTCTTGTACTACTTGCTATGTCAACTTTGTGTATTTGTTTTAGACTAAATTTTATACCTTCGCCTTTTTGCAAAGTTACTGTTTGTCCTGCAACTGTAATTGAATTGTTGTTTACTAAAGAATATGCTACAACAGTTCCCGAGTCTGGCTTATCTACCCAATAGTCCATTTCATCTAAAAATCCTGTATTTCCTGGAAATTCTAAAAACCAACCAACTATTGCAGTAGACATATGATCATTTAACAAAGTTTTAAAATTATTCCTTTGTTCTAATGACCAGTCATGCCATTTTGATGTACTGTATACACTTAACTTGTCTAAGCCGTTAGTGCCTATTCTTACATTGTTAGAAGAAAATGCAACATCAGCTTTAATATTAATTAAAGAATCTACAGTAGCATTATCTAATTGTTCTAGTGTTTCATGCATATTTTTCTCACTCGTACAAATAAACTAAAGAGTATCTTAATTTTTTAGCAGGAGGAACAGAATGTATAGGTCCTATCCCTTCAATAAGCACTCCTTGTCCTATTTTGTCTTCTACAAATTTATCTTCCTCGTCAATATATAGACCATCTCCGCTTTCTTGTAAACTTATAACTAAGTTTCTTCTAAAATCGTGTTTGTCTTTGTGCTGGCCTATATAATCTCCTATTTTATATCTGTTAACTGCTAAATCAGCTAACTTAAAATCTTCGTATACAGGAGCAATTTCTTTTAATTGTTCCTTCATTTCTTTTTTCATTTGCATATGGTTACAATAATCGTAAGCACATGTAGAATTATTAATAGCTCTACCCGGCTGTAATTTAGTTCTTCTAATCCACCTAGGCTCTTCGATAGATTCAATGAGTTTATAGACAGATTCTACTGTGTCTTTATCAAAAACCTCATAAATCACTAAATTGTCCTTCATAAGCCTGTATACTACCTTCATATTTTGTAGCAATCATTTCATCTAATTCTTCAGTACTCTTATAATTGTATTCTGTACTGTTAGCATAGAATTGTTTGCGTATTGCATTGGCTCTTTTTATTTCGTTGATATAATCATTCATAATTTTTATATCAGTTGAATCAACGCCTGCCGCATCGGCTAAACGCTCTATTGTATTGCCAATTATTGTTAATTGCTTTTCTATTGGATATTCTTTTACAATTTTATTCCTAGCAAGTTCATTGAGCATATCTTCGTTTATTTCTAAAGGTTGCTCGTGTATATTTACTATAGAAAAATTATCGTATGTTCCTACAACTGTTTCGTTGTCAATATCAATTTCTATTTCTTTGTAAAGGTAATAGTCATGATTTAACAAGGACATGTCTGGGACAGTTCCTAACACCATTGTAAACATATTGTTTAACTTATTAAATTGGGCTAACGCTGTAATTCTTGTTATTTCTGTCATAATTAACCTCCGATGTTAGTCCAAGTATTTGCACCAGTCTTTTTGACTGTACGTCTATATCTATCACTTATACTTACACTACCACCATTAGAGTTTGCAGGTCTTGTGTAGTTTCTTTCTTCCCAAAATGAAACTCTAGTACCATTAGGATAGTTTGCATAAGTTGCTTTTACATTACTGAATGTTGTAGCGCCTGCCCAAAGCGGATCACTTTGTGCAACTAAATCGTCTACATATTGTTTTGTAGCGGCATGCATGTCACTTGTAGGATCAGCATGTAAAGTAATGTAGCCGCTAACTGCGCCACCAGTTTTTCTATAAAACTGAGTTTGTGCAACGCCGCCGACTGTATTTGAATCTCTAGCTAACGCGGCTTCGTCTGCAAAGTCTGCCGCTACTGCTTTACCGTCTACTTCTAAAAAATCTACTGCTTGTAATCCATCCAGTGTATCTGCGTTTAAACCTGAACCAGGGCCGTCATTACCGGCATGCCATATTTCATTGCCCTTCCATTCAAACTTAGCTGTGTCGATATACAATAATTCTGTAAGAGCATCACCCGGACTAACACTATCAGCTGTAATAAACAATGCTCCGTCAGTTGCAGGATTGCCATCTCTAAGGTTTATGATTCTACTGTCATTGTTTACAGTTCCGCTCAGTGACGTTCTTGCACCGCCGTTCTTAAATTCAAAACCTTCGCCTGCATTAATATACAATTCATTTACTGTTAATTTTCCATTAAGGACATCATCTTCGTCGCTTCTTAAGAACTGTGTAGAATCTATACCATCTAATAGTTCTGCATCTACTGCCTTTGCACTTACTTTAAGAAAATCAGTATGATTGTAACCATCTAAAGTATCTGCATCTAATCCAGATCCAGATCCGTGATTACCGCTGTGCCAAATAGTATTTCCAAGATAAGTTAATCCTAATGTATTAGCACTTGGATTAATTTTTAAAGTTTCTGTGTTACCTGCTAAAAATATTGTATTATCTGTACTTCTGTTTTGTAAAACTAATTTTTGTTCAGCATCATAACCTTTAATGTATATGTCACCTGCTACCCAATTTATTCCAGTGCCAGAAGTAGATAATGTAAATTCTCCGGTTAGAGCAGTGTTTTGATCACTTCTTAAAAATTGTGTGTTATTTAATCCGTCTAACAATTCAGCATTTGTTGCTGTTCCCCAAAACCAAGTTTCAGCAGGATCAGTTATTCCATCTGCAGATTGTGAATCAGCAAGTGTTATACCTTTTCTAATAATTGTGTAACCAGTAATAGGATTAGAAGCATTTAACGTGAATTCATCATCGCTTATAACAAACATTACTACATCGTCAACTACTGCTTTTATAATTGCATGTTCTGTGCCTATTGTATCTAATACTAAAGCACTTACCATACGTGTAGTGTTTGGTCCTGCCTTTTCTGGTCCTATTAGCTCTAACGCTGTACCGTTATAAGCATACCATTGCTTTTTATCCGAATCCCACCATGCATCACCTTCTTGCAAATTAGTTGGTGCAGTGTCAGATACTTGGGTAACACCCAATGTTCTCCATATACTATTATCGTAAACTTTAATTTTTTTAGAACCGCTATCGTACCAAAGCTGACCGCTTAAAGGTTTGCTAGGAGGATTGCCTCCTGCAAAATTTTCTAGCAAGTATAAGAAATTTTCGTTTTGTATTTCGCCATAACCGGCAAAGTTTTTACCAATGAACTGTAGTTCAGTAGTTCTATCTATTGTACCATCTTCTATAACTGCTAGAAGTGTTCTATCAAATCTATTAATTGAATACGACATGCCTAACCCTATCTATATTGGTATTTATCGGATCTACGTAGTGCTTACCCAAACCCATGTACCTCCGCTTGTTCTAAATAACATATTACTTCTGTCAGGCACAAAAGATGCAGATCCTGCAACAGGATCAAAGTTAACATCTTCAACTACCGATACAGCAGAACTGTCATCTGCCATGACACTAATGTAACTCTTGTTCATTGCCCCTTGAACGTCAATACCAGTAACGTTAACATTAGAATAAGAAGTACAATGTATTCTTGCTTCGACGCCATCTTCGAAATTAGCTGCCGTTGCAATGTCTTCTAAAATATCTCTTACATCTGTATAAGGATTAGCTACTGACGGTACAGTCAATCCAGTAATATCAATTGATAGTGCAAAATTTTGACTTCTTAATTGAGTGTCAACATATGTTTTTGTTGTAGCGTCTTGTGCATTTGTAGGATTTGCTAGATTTGTAATTTTACTATTTGTTACAGAAATATCGCCCGAAGCATTTATGTTTAACGGTGTGCTTACTGTAATTGTGCTTCCATCAATATTAACGTTGTCTACGTCAAGCTCTACAAGTGTGCCTATACTAGTTAATCCATTAGCAGTAGTAACTGTAGACCCCAGTGTAGTTCTACTTAAAACTAATTGATCCTCAATCCTATAATCTTTTCCTAGCGGTATGTTTATAGTTTCTGTTAGATCAAAACTTTGAGTAGCATTATCAAAAGTAATTGATTTATCACCATCAGTAGATTTCATAATAACGCCGGCACCGTCGATTTGAGCATCAGTGCCCGGTGTACCGCCTTCTACTACTCCTAGTTCTATGTTGATGTCTGCAATTTGTAAATTATCAATGTTAATATACGTTGTGTTACCGTTTACAGTTAAATTTCCATCAATTATTGCATCGCCAGTTGATCTAAATGTTCCGTCAACATCTAAAGTATACTCGGGATCATCTCTATAGATACCTACCCTACTAGTTGCACCATCTGCATAAAATGCATTTTCGAATCTGTTTGATGTTCTAGTTCTAATTGTTATAGCAGTTTCTTTTTGTTGCGTTTCTAAAGAAGTTGTAGTTCCTATAACTTTAAGAGTTGCATATTCTTCTTCCTCAAGTGCAATACCTAAACCTGCTGGATTTCTAATAATAATACTACCGGTTGTTTCACCATTTTCTGTAGTTGGTAAAAAGTCTGCACTAGTAAATGCATTACCCTGAACATCAACAAGTGAACGTGATTTTGCCGCAGTTCCTTGATAAAAGAACGTAGAGTCTACTAAATTAAATCCTTTTAAAAATAACTGTCTTGCAGGAAAAACAACATCGTCAGGATCATCGGGGTATCCAGGCATTTTGTTTGTACCGCTTAATCTAAATTCTTCTTTGGTTATAACACCAAATAATGTTCCGCCTATCCAAATTTTAAGAACAACACGCTCTCTGGCAGAAATATCAATGACAGAAACAACTTCAAATCCTGTTTGCCCTTGGCCTGAATCATAATCTGGTCCTACTAGAACAAGATCAGTTCCGTCAAAGAAATACATTTTGTTATTTGCGTTGTCTATCCATATATCGCCTGCAACCATGTCTGGTCTAGTAGCAGATACAATCGGTCCTCCCGAAGTTCTAAAACTAGTACCATCATATAGTCTAAGTCTTTGCGAACTTGTATCATACCAAAGCTGTCCTACTAATGGATTGCTAGGCGCACCGGTTGATGCAAAATTTTCTAGAATTTTAATAAAGTTTTCGTTTACTGCTTCACCGAACCCTTTAAAATTTCTACCAATAAGAGTTACATCAGTTGTAGTAGTATCTATCTGTCCGTCTGCTAGTTCTACTAGTAATTCGCCATCAGTTTTATTTAATTTGTAACTCATTAGGTTAACGCCCTCCCTGTGTAAATGATGTAGTTGATCGTCATTGTAGGAGGCATAACATTAAACGGAATTTGATCTTCTGGATAACTTTGAATTCCTCCGCTGTTTGGAAGTGCCTGTCCTGATCCTGATCCTGTTGGTGAATCATATGGTGTTGCATCTGAATCACTCGGTGTGCCGCTAATATCTCTAATTGCGTAATACTGAGCACCTTCTGAACCATCACCTTTTAAATCGTGTTTGTGATCAGGTAAGTTTCCAGTAATAAGCAACTTATCTTCTGCTCCGCCAACTTGTCCTAAACCATCTGCATAATCTGCTTGTACATTGTTAGCACTTGTGCCGCCCATGTTGTCTGCACCTAGGGGTAATCTGCCTCGTAAATCTGGTACTCTAAATAATCCTGCTTCTGCTAGTGTGTTTCCAGGACTTGTTACAGACTCTAGTGTTCTTGCTCCATATAAAAATTTAATTACATCATACAATTCACCAGGGTTGTTATAGTCAGAAATTCTGTGTTCTCCTCCGTCACACAATAACCATGCACTGTTAGGAGGTGTAACGCCTGCATATGGTAAAATCATTCCTGCAAAGAAGCTAGGTACGGCAGCTAAAAAGTCGTCACGTTGTATTTTAAACAATCCTGTACTTTTATTGATCAAAATTTCATCTGTTCTTTCTGTTACAGATGTTTCATCCTGATCACCAATAAAATCATTTCGTAGTTTTGTATCAAATATCTTTAACGATCCGCCAGTTTGTCCATCAAATGTAACATCATCTGCTGTAATATCACCAATAAGTCTAAATGTACTTGCAGATGTTAGTTTATTTGCTGTACCTGCTGTACCAGATACTGTACCGTTAACATTACCTGTTACGTTTCCTACGAAAGTTGTAGCATAAACATTTTGCCATTTAGAAGTTGCTGAACCTAAATTCCTTGTGTTGTTACCATCAGGTATAGTATTACCTAACGTAGTAAGATTACTTACTTTTAAATCTCCTCCAACATTAACATTTTTTGCTATTCCAGCGCCGCCTTTGGTAATAAAACTACCTGTGCTAATAGTTTGACTTTCTGTTGTTCCGTTAATGAATACGCCTGAATCTGTCTGTATATTTCCTACAACATCTAGTGCTTCGTCAGGAGCTTCGTTGTTTATACCTAATCTTAATGCACTATCAACACGCAATACTGTTTTTGTAGATCCTTGATTTCTAACACGAACGTCAATATTAGATCCTTCAATTTGGTGTTGTATTATACCTGCCTGTCCTTCAACTGCAAAGTTTAGGGCGGCATCTGTACCGACTGTTAATCCTGTATTGTTTTGTACATTCAAAGGAAATAGTGTTGTACTAGTTGTGTCGCCTCTTAAGAAGTTACCAGCTAAAACTGTATTGTTGTTAACAATCAAAGATTCTGCTTTTTCAGAAGTACCAATGAATTTTGGAGTTCCTGTACCTGATATATCTCTAGTTGATAAATTTATACCAGGTTTAAGAGTAGTAAATCCTGGAATAACTGTTTTAGGTGTGAATCCGTCTTTAGTTATAATTGCAACAGGTTGTGCCGCAACTTCAACTTGTATAACTGTATATGTTACATTATCAGTGCCAACAAGATTAGTAGGCGTTGCACCTGTAACTAAACCATCACTAAAATTAGGTCCTACTAATACCCAGCCAGAACCTGAATTCAAATAAAGCTGTTGGTTATCAGTATCTACCCAAAGATCACCAGTTTGCGACAATGCAACATCAGGTTCAGATGGTGATTTATTCAATCCGCCTGCTGGTACCCAACTTGTGCCATCATAAATTTTTAGTTGTTCAGATCCTACTGTACTGTTATACCATAACTGTCCTTCTGAAGGTCTTGCTGGCTCAGTTGCACTTGCAAAATTCTCTAACAAATGTAGGAAATTTTCTGCAATAGTTACACCGTAACTACTAGTATTTCTTCCTGGTAACTTTATAGTTGTTTCATTGTTAATAGTGTTATCTTCAACAATTAAAACACCTTTAGTTTGATCTGTATAGGGTATTTGATAAGCCATTTAATTACCCCTCGTTAAAACCGCTTAATGATTGTACACGAACTGTATAATCAATTTGTATTAATCTGTTAAGTGACTTCTGTACTGGATGGAAAATTACATGTGTTAGCAATCTACCTGTACCATCTGCAGAATAGCTTCTTAAACCTAGCTCATCAAAAATATACGAACTATTTTCATCTGTGGCAGTATCAAATGCATCTTGTCCGCTTGGTTCGCTATAGTCTAATAAACATGTCACTAAAATATCTGTATAGTTTGTACCGCTGACATGACGTGTTTCAATTTTATTCCTTATAGGATCAATATTGTTTACGCTTCTGTCATCAATAACTTTTGAATAAGTTTGATTGTACAAACTTGCATTAGTTCCTGTGCTATTTGGTGTGAGGTATGTAATTATTCCAGTAGGATCTACTGAAGTGCCTCCATTACCAAAACTCATTTCGTATATCCAACCGTCGCCCTTGTTTCCTATAGACTCTGCAAGAGATATACTCATATTCTCATAGTGTATGGCATTACGTTTATCTATTAAAACTTCGCCCGATTTAGGGTCATGAATTTTAATATGTCCTTGTAGCAATACACCGCTTTGATCTTTAAAATTGTCTGCCATTTTATTTTCCTATACAGTATTTATCGTGGTACGTCAGTTGTGCTTGATAGTAAGAAATTAGCTACGTCACTATTTGCATCAACTAACCTATGTCCTGGGTTTGACCATACAGTACCTATTTTTCTTACTATAGTCACATTTGTTCCGTTTTCAGGTGGATATGTAAGTCTTACATATGCACCAATCGCTTTATTTACAGCAAATTCTGCTTCTACATTTTTATCACCTTCTGGCGAATCCTGCGCTGTATAATCATAAACAGCAATAGGTGTTTTACGAAGTCTACGACCTCCTGCAAATACTTCTATATCTTGTGCTTCCCAATATTCATATGGTATGCTTGCAAAATCAAGTAATCTACCTGTACCTGTTAAAAGTGTTGTATCTACATCTCTTGGTATGATAAATTCTGTTCCAGATAAATTATTAGGTGCTCCAATTTGTGTAAAATCAGTAGTTCCTTTAGAATCAATTATATAACCTCGTCCCGGAATACCTTGACTTACTGGTATAGACACAAGTTCTTTATACCAACCTGTTTGTTCTAATTCGCTCCATTGATCTTCTGATGCTGGATTAGGTGTAGGTGCAAACGGTAATAATATTTGCAAATAAGGTATTGCTTTAGGAACAACTACACTAGTCTGCGCTCTATCAATAGGAACATTAGTTGCAGGATTTACAATTACTAAATCATATGCTCCTACAGGTAATGCCGGAGTTTTAAAATACAATTCTGTGTCATTTACGTATGTAGTTTCGCACTCGGTTTCTCCTACAATAGCTTTTACATTAGTTTCAAAACCTGTACCATACACAACACAGCTTTGCCCAGGATATCCTATACTAGGTATTGGATCGCCTCCTAATGGAAATGCGCTATTGTTGTTGCTTGTAAAATAAAATCTTTCTACGGTTACACCCGGTGAATCTTCGTAAATGGTGCTTGCTATGTCATAGCCGCCGGCTTCTACTGTCACAACTTCTGTCTCGTCTTTGTATGGTAGATTAGTATCTGCACCTTGTTCAATAATTTTTGTTCCAGCTAGGTATAGATCCTTGACACCTGTACCTAATGTACCTCTACGTATTTGCAATAATTCATTTCCGTCGACTTGGAAATATTCTATACGCTCTCCTTCAATAAATATCACACCCGGATATTCCGAATTAAACACAGGTACCGGAATATTTGTAGCATCTTTAAGTTTTATAGTTTTATCTGTCCATGCTAAATCTTCAGCCAATTCATATGACGTTTCTAACCTCTTATAATGAGTTCTGTTAAGCATGTCTTTAAATTGACGCCATCCAAATCTTTCTGTAATTTTAGCATTAGCAAAATGTTGTACAACAATTACATCATTTTCTTGAGGTATTTGCTGTAACTTAATGTATCTATTATCTAATGTTACACTATAATCTATACTTGGTGTTAATAGATTTCCGTTTACAGAAACCCATACATATTGAGCATCTTCTGCTGGTGTTGTAAGTTCTATAATACCTCTACTTAGTCTTCTATATTCATAGTAAGCAGTAGTGCCTTCTGTTAATTTAGTTTTTTCTGAAACTACAAATTTTTGTGTTTCTATGCCCTGACTGTCATGATTACTAAATTGATATACAGTTATTATATCGTCTTCGTTGAACGGTTCATTAAAATGAATTGTTCCGGGAGTTTTTATAAAATCGTTATCACTTTCATAATAACCTAATTTAAACTCAGCATCAGTAATTATATAAGCCTGTAGTTTATCTCCAGGATCGCCTACACCTCTTTCTAGTGTTATTGTGCTACCTGCTTGTTCATCTTCAGGTTTTGTATCGTCAAATGCTCCAGCGCCTTGATAAGTCCATTCTTGTAAGTATTCTAATTGTCTACCATTAAGATATAATTCAATCTCGTATGCATTAACAGCACCTACCGGAACTTGTGTTAAATCAAAGGTATAGTTTCTGTTTGATGTAACTTCAAACTGTTCTGTATATCCTGGATTTAAAAATCTATCATTTACTTTAACTAGCATAAATGCTCTGGACGGATTTTGCGTAAATGGTGCTTTACCTAAATCGTATTGCAGTGTACTTCCGTCGGCAACAATAGTGTCTATGGTTACCTGACTATATTCAACATTAATTAAGCCTTTAGAAGCTATAAGCAATTTAATAACTGCTGTATCAAAAGGTGCTTCTGCAAATTTAATCACATAGTTTCCTGGAAGTTCATATGTATCATCACTTTTAAACAGTTGTACATTAACAACCTTTCCATTGATAGTAACAAATGCTTCAGAATTTTCTTCAAACCTACTATTTGTTAAAAACTCTACAGTTTCTCCATCGCCTACAAAATCGTCTATATCGATAATAGATATAGATGACAAACCTATAGAAGCAACAAATATAGTAGCATTATCTGCGGGTGCAGTATTAAACACAATATCTTTTGTGTTAAAATCAATATAATAAGTATTCTTTTCTTGAATTATATTATCAATTTTTACAAAAAGATTATCTCTTGTAACTGGCGAATCGCCTATGTTAAATCTAACAGTCTGGCCGTCTCCCCTATAGTTTCTAGAAACTATTTGACTTGCTCCTCCTGTTGATTTTTCAAATACGGTAATATCTAAAGTATCAACAACTTGCCCTGGAACAACTTCCTCAGGGCCTTGTGATGTTGTTACAGTAACAAAACCGTCTCCGTCTATGTTAATATCTGCAGAATTCAAGCCAGTAGCACTTTGATATGAAAGATCGCCGCCTTGTATTAAAGCATCATAAGAATCATTATCAGGTTTAAATGCACCATCTGAAGTTATTTTTCTTACGTAGAATACATCGCTTTGTCCAAATGTTATATTGATATTATCTAAGTTAATTCTTGTAGTAACTCCGTCGCCTACTATTGACGCCATAACAACATCAGGTTTATTTAATAAAGGAGCTCCTTCATAATCAGGATCATCAAGTCTAACTGCAATATCAGAGCCTGTAGCTTTGAAATATATGTTATATGTTACTCCGTCTTCTAAAGGCTTTGCTAATTCTAAATAGTTAACAATGCTACTAGGTATAGCATTTGCGTTTATACCTGTATCTATGTTTATGTTTGTATCAGTTGAATTTACAATTTGTGTACTTAATAATGTACTGTCATCGTATCTTATTTCGCTTTGGGTATCAAATTCTTGATCGAACTGAGCCGAAACATTAAGAACATTTGCAGAACCTGTAACAGAAGCACTACCTTGTGCATTAGTATTATCTTGAGTAATTCTTGCACTTCTTAGGTTAATATCTTCAGGGAATGTAATTTCTACTAATTTTCTATAAATTATTTCATCTTCAAAAGTAGTGTCATAAAGATCCCAGCCTCTACTCATCCAGGGCGCAGAATCCCATCCGCTTATTCCTCCAAAGTCAAATGATTTAACTTCTACACCTCCATAGTCAACACCTGTCATTAATTGACCTAATGTTTTACCAAACTGATCAACTGTAGGCTCATATGCTATGTTAATTCTATCCTGAGCATTTAACAAAGAAATATCTTTATGATATTCTATTTTTATTTGCGCCTCGTCAGCTGGAGGATCTATAAATTCAATTTGACCATAATATCTATCATAACCTTTAGAAGTATCTAAAATATTTTTGTATGCATAATTTCCTGCTAACACTTCTGTGTTATCAATAGATACTGTAACTTTAGTTGTACGTAAATCCATTGGCCATAGTAAATTGAAGAATACTTTACTACCTGTTGCTACAAAATTTTCTGTTGTAGATAGGTTAATAAATTCAAACTCTCCTGATACCCTGTCAAATTTTACTACAGTATTCATCGACCTTACTGGACTTCCGCCTAGAATTGCTACAGCCTTTGCACTACGACCTCCGTCTGCTATAGTTCCGTCTATAGATACTGTTGGCATGCTAAGATAACCTGATCCTTCTGTAACTATCTGTATAGAAGTAATCGTGCCTCCTCTACCAAGCGAGGCTTTTGCTATTGCTCCGGTGCCGCCGCCGCCGGTGACAGTTACAACAGGTGTAGTAACATAACCAGACCCAGGATCAGCAACTGCTATTTCTTTAATACTATAACCTGCATTATCCGCCCAATGCTTATCAGGATATGTTGTAATTGGTCCTTCTTGTGAAACTAAATTATCATCAATTACTTTTACAGTTCTTGTAATAATATTGTCAGTACCTTCTATATATAAAGGAGGCAAGTCAAAATCTGTAGTCATTGACTGAGAATTATCTATTTTTTCGTAACTACTTAAATATTCTCTAATTTTAGTCTTATACGGTTTTACTTCTTTAATATATTTTTCGTAACTAGGCAAATTATCGTTTTGGAAATTAATTTTTTGATCTAATTCTCCTACGTTATGCTGTGCTTTTATAAATGATGTTTTAAATGCCCAATCTACATAATTTTGCTCTGCAAAAACATAACGTAAACTTGAGAAAAACAATTTATTATATTCAAGTGCTAAATCATCAACAAAAATATCATCTCTAATTGCTTCTAGAACAATTCTTAATTCTACGCTTGGCTGACCGTCAAATGTTAATGTATCAAATGTAGTTGTATCATAGCCTACTAAATTTTTTGACACATCATATAAAGTATCTGACAACTGGATTGTACCATTTTGTCTGCCAACTGTTTGATAATTTATAGTGTAGTCGACACCGGTTTGGTTATCAATTTTTTCTAGAAGTAACCATCCGCCTGTGCCTACAGATTGAATTTTTACAATATCACCTATTTCATTGTCTAAGCCTTGTAGTTCGTAAGCAAAGTCTATAGATTGATTTATTTCTGTAAATTGACTATAACCATCTTCGTACCAATCTACATATTGCCAGTATTGATTAACATCATAACTTTGACTTGCTACTCTAATCCATTCATCAGTAGTAGTATCTCTTTCATACAATGCCCATCTACCGTTTACAGTTGAATCTGATTTGACTAAGACTGTAAATCTTCTTACTGAAATAGATGTATTTGAACTATTGTAATTTTCTCCAGCATTAATAATATTTGTGTCTGTTATTTTTCCGTTACTATCTATAACGGTTTCTATAACAGCATTTTGTCCTGTGCCAAATACTTCTACTGTTGGTGCTTGTAAATAGCCTCTACCTGGTTGATTTATTTCTACTCTTACAATTTCGCCATTTTCTACAACAGGAGTTAGCGATGCTTGGTTAGCTTTAGACACACCTACAAACTGTAATTCAGTTACGGTGTCTACTGTTGTGTCAAAGAGTCTACTTGCAACACTGGGCTCTGCTTCTTTCTCAGTTAGCCTGTTAAGATTTTTATCATCGACTATTAAGTTATCTAAAAGAACACTGTTTATTCTGTTTACTACTTCTTTTAGAGCTTCTACTCTATTGACAAACCAAGTTTGTCTAGGTCTATTTAAAATACCATAACGCTCTTTTATACTTAATTCCGGAGCAGGTACAGGCCTATCTGCAAGATCCCAACCTATTAAACTGTCAAACCATTTTTGTTCAATATCTCTGTTAGGTTTGCTTGTTTCTAATCCATCAGATATAATTTGATACTGATTATGTATATTAATATCTTGATCTTCTATTGTCCAATATTGTACACTTATAGCAACTTCGTTGCCTCTAATTAACGATTCACAATTAAAAAGAGCAAACTGTGTAGGACTAATAAAGCTAACAAATCTATATCCTTGTCCAGCAGGATCTTCTATTAGTTGTGCAATACTATTAGCACTTAAAGTTCTATCCTCTATATTAGGTACTGTTGTCTTTTGTCCTACCCAGAAATAATAATATGTTGTAAATGTTTTACTTGCTTTATCATAAACTTGCTTAGTAACATAAGCATTATTTCCGTATTTGCTTTTTCCGCTTATACCTTTAGATGCTCCGCGTTCAGTTCCTGCTTGCTTATCCCATTCTTCAGGTAGTACTGTTGATTTTACCCATTCGTAAACATTAATGGAATTAGTATTTGAATACTTTTTGTTCCAATTGTTTGCACTAAAGATTACATCAGACTGATAAGGATTAATAAATTTAGCAGTTGTTAAATCCCACCATAATTTACCTACTTGGATCTCGCCCCAACTATTTGTAGTATCTACATTTACACCTGTTCCAACTGTATAAGTTGCTGGATCATAATACGTTTTATAAGATAGTTCTTGTTCTGCAGGTCCTGGAATTTTACCTTGTAATACATCGACATAATCTAAATATTGTATTATTTCGTTGTCCGAAGTATTATATAACATAACACGTTTTATTTTGTTTACATCGACAGTAGGTTTACTTTGTCTTAATACTGACCAAATATCTTTCTGTTTATAAAAATCAACAACTGTACCTGCCGTGTTTGCAGAATATTCAACTAATGGCATACCTGCATAAATGTGATTGTTTGAAACTTTAATATTAGAACCAAATAATATTGTAGAGCTATCATCAAAATCTATCATCTGTCCGTAAATTAAAGAATCGTCAATTCTTTCATATACCCTAATTACTCCAGAATTATTATCGTAAGACCTAATTTTAGTTAAGTCATTGTCAAAAGTTGTTGTATTACTATCAAATGTATCTTGTACAAAAGAGTCGCCATTTCTACAACCAACAACAAGATTGTTCCCATCAAAATCAACTTTATAACCAAATAATTCTGCTTTGTCTTCTGCTGGACTATAGAGTTCTTGAGATAATTCAAATATTCCGTTTACTTGTTTGTATATGTAAACTTTTCCAAAATCAACACCTTTATCGTCGTTGAATGGCGCACCAACTGCTATGATTCTGCCATCAGCACTAATAGAAATAGTAGATCCGTATTCGGTAGTTTTACTCGGAGCCGGTATTTTTTGATATCTTACAAAAGATCCGCCGTCGTTTCTATAAACAACTAAACTATTATCTTTACTATCTTCATACTTTACTGAAACAACTAAAACTTCACCATTCTCGCTTACATCAAAACTTTCTGCAAATTCTGCTAATAGATCTTGATCAAGCACTGTGCTGATGTCATCTCCGATTAAAAGTCCTGTATCATTAGGTATATAACCAAGGTAATCTTTGTTTGTTTCTAATAAAGTCCAATTTGAAATATCAAATAATCCGGGAGCCATATTAGTAACAGATTCATACAAATTACCATCATAATATACAATATCATTTTCAAAATATGTTCTGGTGTTTTGATACTGTCCTCTGTATTGCTTATCTCTACTAAATTCCCAACCAAAAGAATAATCATCATTTACACCATTATTAATGATGTAAATCCTACCTTTGCTATCATCATAGACTAAATTGTTAGGTTTATCATTTTGCGGATAACTTCCTAAACTTTTAACAAACAACTTATACAAGTCGCCTGATTTAGACATTTTAAGTTGGTGACCAAGTTTATTATAATTACTTCTATCTGGTATTGCAAATGCACCTAATTTGTTGTATAGGCCTGTACCTCGTCTTTCAAAGACAGTATACATTCCTTCTTTTTCAAGTCCGCTACTTGTTCCGCCTGCAACTACTGGTAAATTAAATACCTCAGTCCAATCATTATTATTTTCTGCAGGAGCATTAGCTGTTCTAGGTATACCAAATACATCGCCTTCTCTGCTAAACCAATATTCCGGACCTTGAGCACCGTCTGATACATTTTGCCCAGTAACATTTACTAATACTTGTTGTTCTGTTACAGGTAAAGGGAATCCTGCATCGATTGCAATTAACTTTCCTATACCAGCTTGAGGTAATGAAAAACTTCTCGTTCTAATTTGTCCGAATTCTGCTGAGCCTGGTGACCCGTCATTTTTTGGAGGAAGATCATATTCTGTTCCTGCGTCGGCTGGGTCTGTAGAGCTTAGATATTCAACCGATCTATTATCTCCATATTTTTGTCCTGCCGCCCAAGTACCAGATACGTTTTTCAAATATAATCTAGTATCCTGACCGTTAAATTTCTGATAAAATGCTATTTCAGCTGTGCCGCCATTTACAGTATCTCTAATAGTAAGACCTACCTTTGGCTCTTTAAATAAATTTTGATCTAAGGGATTTGGTATTGTAAGTTCTACATCAATAAATCCGTCATAAATGTCATAGACTTTATGTGTTTTATTCAATGTTTCTATAGCAAGACCGATATCGCTAGGGTCTTTAAATATTAATCCGTCTAACGGTTCATAAAACAAGCTATTAAATTGGTCATTATTGTCTAAAAACTCTTCTGGACTTGTGTGAGCAGTTTTAACTCTCCAGTATATTGTATCATATGCACTAGTTGCATATTTTAAAACTGTACCAGAAACATAATTTGTTAATGGTTGCCATACTCCGTCTTCAAATTGCGGAAGAGAATTGTAAAATAAATCAATAGTATCGTTATCGTCGTCACCAGGAGCAACTACATTCAAATTATTAGTTAATTCATCTGGCGCTTTTACAACAAATATATTACTTGCAAAATCATCTGTTACATTTAACGGTCCTGGTGCTCCGTAATATGAAAGATTAGCAATTCTAGTATAAATGTCGTCGTCTGAATAAAAAGGATTATTTGCTAAAACTTCGTCAGCTCTATAGTCTAAAATGTTATAATAGAATCTATTTGGATCAGCTTCTCCGTTTGGTACAATATCAAAATAAACTAAACCTCTACCAGTATCTGAATTAATTTGATCTACATTTACATTTGCAGGAAGATTAATTTTCCAATATCCTCCCCAATATTCATCATACCCAATTACTTCATCAATAGGTGCTACAGTTTCATATTCACCAACAAATTCACCAATAGTAGTAGTTAAAGATCCAGCTGTTCCAAAACTACCATTAACATCTTTCAAATAAATTGTAGTATTTGCAGTAGCATCTTGTTCAGTAGAAGGATTAAATGTGTAACTTACAGTACCAAATCCGCCAGCCACTTCTACAACTTGACCTATTAAAGGAATAACGTTTGCTTCTGGTACAAATAGTATCACATCTATTTTTTCTTGAATAGTATGATCGCCTGAAATAAAAGAGCTATCTAATCCAGGAATATCTCCCTGGAACGGCTCTACTGCTTCTAATTCATCTTGTATCTGATCCTGATATGCATAACTTAAAGTATTCCATTTTAGTTTTAATGTATCTCCGATACCTGAACCTTGATACATATCTAACGGAGCTCTTACAATTATATGATCAACTTCTGTGCCAGTAAATGGATAGTTACCTGTCATTAACGTAGGTGTATTTTCGCTGTCTGAAGCAGTAAGGTTTAGTTCTGTTCTAATACGTGCAATAGATTCAAAACTTCCAAATACAATATTGTCAACTGCACCTAAAATGTCTGTAGTAGCTTGCCATAAACTGTCTTGGTACCTTACAATGTCTCTATCTGAGTAATTAGAAGACTCAACAAAATTATCTTTAAACAATGTTGTTACATTAGACGCATCAGGGGAACCAATTACTAAGTATCTGCCGTCTGTAGATACCGCAAGTGCGGCACCAAATCGTTGGCCATTATCTGCTACACTATTATCAGCATCTAAAATCTGTGATACTTTCCAAGTACCTACAGAACCTGCTCTAGTATAAACAAATACTTTACCGTTGTTTGAATCAGGTGCTCCGATTACAAGTACAGTGTTAGCTTTATTGACTGCTAGTGCTACTCCAAAGTTGGCGTCTTCACCTGCTGTTTCATTTACTAATATTTGTTTTTCTTGGAATGCATCTGTTCTATCTAAAACCAGCCATTCTTCTTTAGCATCTTTATCTATCCAAAGTCTATTAATTGTTTCTTTATTTTGTTGTAATAATTTATTTGCTGTATCTATATCGTCTACCCTAGAATCAACAAATTTAATAATTCTACCATTAAGATTTTCAGTTTCTGTTGCTGATGCAAGACCTGTATCATCAAGTACTTCAATAGCTGTTCCCGATACAGAGCTAACTTTGTAAAAACTTGCAATTCCGTCTATGTTATAAACGCCTATAATATCATCTTTGGATATATCATCTATTCTTGTAGTATCTAGTATTAGTTTGCCACTCGATCCCAATTGTTCTATACTAGTAATATTATAATCTGTACGTAGAGCAGTATAAACATTCCAGATTAAATTATCATTGCCTATCCAGAATTTGTCACCTTCTCTAATATTTGCAAATGTTAAAGATAACAAACTATTATACTGATTTAGAACAAATTCTACATCTTCTGAATTTACATAACCAGAATTTTTTGTGTATGTTTTAGTAACATACTTTTCAGGAAATGGTGCATGATTATAATTTTGCGGACGCAAATATGTTTCAAATGGCTGTATTCTGTAAACTAAATCAGTTTCTAATCCAGTGATTCTATCTACTAGTTCAAAACTTTGCGGACTTAGGCGCATTTTACTTTCGTCTAATTTATACTCAACTTCTTCAAATCCGTCGGCTGCGCCATACTGGCCGCATTTGATTGCCCATTCTTCATAAAATTCTAAACTATCTTTGTCTGCACTGCTTAATACATTAAACAATTTATCTAAGGCATTCTGTGTGCCTTTATCTTGTATCATTCCCTGATAAAACTTATACTGACTTACATCATCATTAATAATATTTGCTAGGTAGTCTCTATTTTGATATCCTATCAAATGCTGTGCAAATTTTTGCTGTTCTATATCAAAATTATCTGTGTCTAAATCATAAAAATCTGCAAATTGATTAACCTTGTATTCAAAGTTTGGAATAAGTTTCATCTCTGGGTCTTCTGACAGACGTACCCATTGATTAGCATCAAATACATTATTACCCGGAACCTTATTTCTTGCAGTGTAGAAAAACTCTTTATACTTAACAAGGTCACCTATAGCATAATCTTTCCATTGTTCCCATTCGGTAACTCTTGCATTATCAAAAATAAAACCTGGAACATTTAAACTACCGTCCCAGTCTGTAGTTCTATAACCTAGTACTTTAATTCTTTCTTGTCTATAGCCTGGTTCTTGATCATAAATTATATCTCCAAACACTGTTTTGTTGTCTATTAAAACTACATGTTCTTTTTGAACAAGAGATAATCTAATTCCAAATATACCATCAGCAGTAGCCTTAGGCTTAATTACAAATTCGTTTGGATTCTCTCTCGTTAGTCTAGCATTCTGCGGTTCTAACTTTTTGCCATCAGCTTTAAATAAACTGTATCCATAAAAAGTATCGTAAATATCATCTACTATAGAATACTCTGAATTAAATTTAATTTGAAATGCGCCCGGGCTTAGGGTAATAACACTGCCTGCTCCCCAATTTTGTGTTGTCCAGAACATAAATTCTTTGGAGCTAGTTTGCCAGTCTGCAATAAAACCATTTTCTTCGTCAAAATAATCAAAAACAAAGCCCTGACTTTCTAAATATTTTCCGTATCCTAACAAAAAGTCAACAACCTGTTGTATAGTTGTGTAAACTGTTCCGTAAGAAACTTTTTCAGGAATTGTTGAGAATGTTCTCCTAAATACTGCTTGACGACCACCTACAACTGGTAGTTCTGGAATTTTTGCAAATTTTGTACTATCAAATTCAGTTGTGCTAGTATGTGTTGTTGTTACACGATAATAATTATTTTCAAATTCTACAATAGATCCTGCACTATATAATTTATTAGAATCCCATAATATAAATGTTTGACTTACGCCGCCCACATTAATAACAGGATCACTTTCTATTTCAAACGGTCTATAATATGTAAAATAAGGTTGTTGTACATTGTAGCCTTTTACAACAAAACCGTAACTTTGTTTTTCTATGATTACACCGCTATAGGTTATATTTTTTATAGGACTACTTGTGTTTAAAAATATTTTGTAATTTTCTTCAGGTACAAAAACATTTCCTTCGTTTAAAGGAGTTCTACTATCTAGCAATAATTTAAATTTGTCTTTAGAAGTATATCCTCCTAATTTAAATCCTATAAAGTTTGAAATATTTTTTAAATTATTTTTATACGAATCATATGTTACAGTAACATCAGAAGATAGATAATCAAAAACATAATTAACAAATCCACTTGTATAAACTCGTTGTGTATCCTTTATAGTATTTGGAAAAACAATATTAGATAGTTTTAATTGAACATTAGGATTATCATAGATAATGTCATCTACTAATCCTCTTTTTTGACGAAGTCTGTCCCATGCTACACTCATTGACCTATTAGGCTGGTTAACAAATATAGACGCAACTAAAGCAAATGGATATTCTGAGCTATTTCTCCATGTAGTCTCTACAGGACTATGGTCGCCATATACAAAGTTAAAATCAAGGTCAGTTGTAATAAACTCTTTGACATAACCGCTGTATACAGGACTTACCAACTCGCCATTTTCGTCTACAGGCAAATGATCTAATAAATCCGGACGTTTGTATTTTTCATTAACTGTATACGAACCTTGTGCGTTTCTAACTATACCGTTTTGAATATCTTCCCATAACAGGAAATTATTACTTGTATAAGGTGCTTCTCCGTACTGTTCGTCCCACCAAGTAGGTTTGATAGTAAAGCCTTGCATTTCCCAAGGATGAGTATGCGGACGGTCTGTATCATAGGCCCATTTATAAATTCCGCGCCACCAACCGCTAATTGCATTACCGCTTGGATCTAACATTCCTTTATGGTTAAATGTAAAAGAGTTTTCCCTAATATAGTTTATATTGTCTGTGTAATCGTTATCTACAAGTTGCAACCATTGAACAAAATCACTTAACATTGTGTCATCTAACTGCTTTTTAGTAACACCTGTATTTCTATATTCGCTAGGCACATAGTCGCTAATATCAAACAGATCCTTGTCATATTCAACTTTAAGGTTATTGTAAATTCTTCTTTCGAACTCAAGAATTAACTCATCTCTAAAATCGCCATAAGTTTTTATAATACTTCCGTCATGGCCTTGAATTACTTCAGTAGGTTCTAAATATCTATCGTCAATAAATTTAGTAGGAATATACTTAGGATATAACCCTAATTTTGTTGGAGTAGCAGGACAGAAAGATCCGTTAGTTGATTCATATTCATAAATTTCTATGACATCGCCGATTTGCTTTATAGTTGTAATAATAGCAAAACCTTCGCTGTTAAAAGTATAATCAACGCCGTGTACTAATTGAATGCCGTTTTGATATATCTGCACAGCTTTATCGCTTGCATTTTCTAAACTAAATGGATAAGTCAATGCAAAAAATTGGAGATCGATGTCATTTATTTCAAATACATTACGAGTCGATGCTCCTGTAGGAATCATGTCTGTAAAATAAAACGGCATTGTATTTGTTTTATCTTTAAGCATTTCACGTAAGATTAAATCTACGTGTGTTTTAACTGGTCCGTCAAAACCTAGTTCTTCGGCTTTTTTTATAAATGTTCTTTTATATTTTCCGTATTCTCTTCGAGCATATTTTATAGCCTTTACTAAATTAGATTCTTTGTCTAGTAAATGATATAATGCTAAGTTCATTGGTGCAGAATGTTTTACAATTCTTTTACCATATTTTGTAATATCTGTAATATCACGTAAATTACTTACTCCGGGAAATAAACCATCAAAATTATCTGCTTCTTCTACGATAGACCTTACATGGTCATTAACTTCGCCTAGTGTAAATTCAGTTATGTTTTCGTTTAAAGGATTTCTTTCAAAATTATTTGCTATTTCGTAGTAACCGTTTTCATTTTTTACAGCAGAACTACGTGTTTTTATTTTAATAACATCGCCATAATTAGGTGCTACTGTAAAATTAATTACAGATTGATTTTCGTTATTTGTTGTAAGAGTATAATCTATATTAGGTTGTTGAATTTGATTATTAACAAAAACTCTAATCCATAAATCTTCTAATAATGCACTTTCATCATATACATCAATAGGATATGATATTCTTGTATTATCTACATCATACTGTCTAATAACATTTTGACTACTTAAAGTGTCTGCTTTTTTCCAACCGTTTACATACTCAAAGTCAGAAAGCCCGTTATACTTTCTTAAATAACCTATACCGGACAACGTTGTACTATAAGATTCATCGACATATGCAATGCCATCTGAAAGTAAGTCAAAGTTAAAAACTAAATCACCTACGTTCTGTATGCTTCTATAAGATAAAGGAAATCCTAATTCTGTATCATTTGTGCCGCTGCCAACTTTATATGAAAAAAGTTTTGTTCCGGTAAAGTCTTGCGATTCGTAATAATTAGTATCTCCTAAACTGTTACCATTTACATCATAAATGTCAAATAAAGGCGACTGGTTAATTGTTGTTTTGTCTTGAGCTAGTTGCCAACGTGTTCCGTTGTAAAACAACATTTTACCTTTGTAAACTTCTCCATTTTTACAAAGAACAACTTCATTTTCGATTGGAGCAGAATCTTCAACTTCTAAAAGCGCAATTTGTCTAGAATTTCCAAACAATATAAAACTTACTTCGTAAATTCTACCATTTACCCTTTCATCAGTATCTGCGGTAAACATAACTCGCATACCGTTGGCTAAATCTACTCCGTCAACATTGTAACCTTCAGATCCTTCTATAGTACTAAAAACATCAATTGTAAAATCATCAACTAAGTCGATGTTACTTTTAACTTGTGTTCCAAAATTAAATAATTTTAAATTAGATTCAAACTCTATAATTGGTCTTACTGCTCTTTTTGTTTGATCTATATTAGCAGGTATACCATTTATACTTGCAGATTTTTCAATAATGCTTTTATGGAACCATCTATTATATTTTGACCAAAGGTTACCATCTTTACTACCGCGGTTAATTGTAATATAATCTTTGTTGACAGGATAACCAATTGCTTCAGAATATGGCAAGTTGTCAAATCCGTCATTGTCAAAACTTACTTCAAGGTCAGTAGTAAAAGAACTAGGTACATTTAATTCTACTTCAGAAATAAGAACAATTTTGTCACCTACACCTTCTACATACCAATTTCCTGTATTATATTTTTCAGGTATTACAGTTCCTTGGAAAGAAAGTTTCATACCATTTGATATTTCTATACCACTATTAGTAGTATATGTCTTCTTTCCTAATATTTCTGTACCTACATCTAATGAAGATGCTTCGTCAATATCGTAAATTCTTATTAAATTTCCTGCATTTACATCAGTGTCTGCAACATAGTAAATTTCATTAGGAGTGCCGTTGTCGGGAGTAAACTCGATTACTCCTTTTTCTACTCCATTATCACTAACTTCCCTAGTTAAATTAAATGTAGTATCTATTTCCCACTTACTTGCATCATCGGTAAACTCTTTAGATGCTCTAAAGTCTTGTAACGATTTATAAATTGTATTTTGATAAAAAACTCTTTCGCCAATAGAATACAAAGTTTCTGGCACCCAAGCTGGAGCATTTTCTCTTTTTGATCTTAGTGAAAACGGCAATCCTGGTGTGTCTATTTCAAATCTATAAGTAACACCTCTGTACAAAGTTAGTTGAGGATTTTGTGTAATACCGTCAGGAGATAAAATATATGCAAAATTATCTGTGTTGTCTATAGATCTTACAGTGTATGTGCTTACAACTAGATCGCTTACACCAGATACTGTGATTGCTTGAGGACCGTCTGGCAGCCAATAATATTCACGAAAGTTTACAAATTTATCCCAATTGATATGAGGATTCCATGCATAGTATTCTTGTCTATTTAAAATGCTATGGTCATCTACTGTGCCGTCTAAGTTTTTAATTTGATTAATGTAATCATTATAGTCTCTATAAAAATTAACATTACCTAAATCGTCTTTAATTACTGCCGCTGGCTCAAGTTGATAATTTTCTCTTTGTTGATTTACATCGCCGATATAAAAATCATCTATAGCATGACCCGGAGAACTTTTTCTTCCGACATAGCCATTTAGTTTTTCTGCAACACCGGGTTGTATAAGTTGATCAAGTGTGCTAGATAAAAACTTGTTGTTAACTTCAGACCTAAAGTAACGGGGCAGATGCTGAGAACTTTTTCTGCGTTGTTTTCCATCGCCTGGCAACGGAAGCTCATTTTGATCTTTATTATAAGCCATTAGTAACTAAGTCCTCCGGTATTTGATGAGCTAAAAGAACCACTTTGTATTCCTGTATTTGTTGTTGTTACTTCTGTAACAATATTACCGCTTGCTTTTAATCTATTTGCTGTTATAGCATCTATAATATCTATGTCTGCAACTGTTGCCGCGCTAATAAAAATTTCGTCTGCTTCAGATTTTATTTCATACAATGAACCAAATGATTGATCTTCTTGTACTGGAACAATTACAAATGTAACTAAATCCGGAGATAATTCATTCATTACATAACTAGAAAGTTCTGAGAAATAAAACTTATCTCCAAAGTCCCAATTTTCAAGTGCAAAAAATCTGTTTACAGCACGAATTACATTAGACTTTAGTTCATTATCATTTATAACTAAATCAGGATTTTTAACTATTTTGAATCTAGCTTGCAAATCAGCCTCCGCCTTGTCTCCAAAAAGCACTTTATACTTAACCGGATGATAAATTACTTCATCGCTAAGTGATTTAATTTTGTTAATTTCAGACCCATAACTTATAAACAAATCATCACTACTAGGAGGAAGAGGTTTATCATTTATACTGTCATCTAGATATTGCCTAAACAAAGAGTCGTATCCTCTTGTTAAGAGATAAGTGTCTATTATATTACTTGCACTAGGATCAATTCTCGAATTTTGATCAGCGGCATGTAGGTATTGGAATTTAAAACCTGCACGGCCAATTTGCGCTTTATATTCACTAGTAACTGTAAGTTCACTATTATTATTCAAAACTTCAAAAATATCTTCTTCTAGATAGTAGAATGTAGTGCCTGCATCATATTGGCTAATGGCGCCAATAGTAGCTTTCGATGTAAAGATTTTTAAGTTTATAGAATCTTTATCTACATAAACAAAGTCATTTACTCCGTCAGTAGTTGTAATCTTTTTAAGAATAACTAGTTTATCAATAGCATTAGTTTCTTCATCTACAATTTCTGCAAATAAATCAGGGTTGTCAACTACACCATCATCGTCGGAATCAAAGAAACTAACTTGTATTTTTTTGCTATCTACATATCCTTCAGCATCTCTATATTCTTCAACTATTTCCCAGTCAAAATCATAATTAAAAGGATACAAGCTATCAGGTTTATTGTTTATGTTTAAGATACTAATTTTATCCTTAATAATTTTTCCGGTTTTATTGTTATAAATTTTATCAGTACTATCGTAATAAAATCTAACCTCTTGATCACTTTCAAAAACATACCTCATTGCTCTATAGGTAATTGTATATTTTTCACCATCAGTTTGGAATAGTAACAACCAACTACTATCAAGTTGTTGTCCTGTGCTATCGCCTGTTTTACCTGTGCTAAATTCACTCGAGATGTCTAAATTATCTTCAGTTACTATTCGCCATTCGCCATTTACTTGATCATATCTTAAACCAAAAGTTTGATATGCAAAAATCTGTGTAACTGCCTGGGCTTTTACGTCAGCAGTTAATGCTGTTGGTAATGCTGTACGAATTTCTGTTAATCTTGATCCGGTAGGAATAACATCGTTGAATACAATAGGACCTGTGCCGTCTTCTAATAGCTCAGTACCGTCGTCGCTTACGCTAACAACTTTAGTCCATTTGTATGTTGAACCTCCCCTGTAATCTGGTTCACCATCTACAAGTTCACCGTTTAAAAAATGTTTGCCGGCAGGCGGTTCAAATTTTAACAAACTGTTTAGTTTTACATATTTCATGTTAGAACCAGTAAATGTTCCAACTTTAACTTTTACAGAATTAGGATTTGTAAGATAACCTGTAACAGAATTAGTATCAGAAGTAATCTGATTCCAGACCGAACCTAAATCATCAACAAACAAACGAGGATATTTGTCATAATAATAATTTCTAACTTTTATACTTCCTAATATTGGCTGAATAGTGTTAACAATAGCGCCTTCAATATCAGTTAATGTATCAAAACTAAATGTTTGTTTTAAGCTAAGATAATCTTTGTAAATTGAACCATCTTTACCGTACAAGTTTGTAGTAGAATATTTGCCTGTTGCATCTACTAAATCAAAATATCTGCTTATACCACTAGAGGTTCTGTTAACTGCTTTTGCCTTTACAATTTCTTGACTTGTTGTAAGCGGTCCGATTTGATAATCTTCTGCTGTAATTAATCTATTTTGAGTATAATAAGTTGCAGGAGCATTAGCTTTTATGCTTGCATTTGATTCAGATACTGTTGCGTTATCTACAGTATATTTTAATGATAAAGTTAGAGTAATTGTTTCTGCTTTTCCTGCTTTAGATACATATGGTATTCTTATTGAAATTCCTCGCATATCATCAGGGGTTACTAATACTCTTTGATTTTTACTAGTTCTATAGTAAACTCTAAAATTACCTTGAGGTAAATTACCAAATACACCGTCTGAGAAGATTAAACTAATTCTATCTTCAATTCTTGTCAAGACACTGTATATGTTTCTTTGGTTTCTAGAAAGACTATTATAAATTATGTTGTTACCTTCGACCGAATCAACTTTTGTCCATAACTCTTGCTCATTACCTAAACTATCTAATTTATAAAGCCAAACATCACTTTGATTAATATTCGTTGCATCAACTGCAACTACTTGGCTAGTACTAGGATTGGTGACATTAAATGTGCCTGTGTCTAATGTACCTTGTCTAAAGTGTACAAAAAATCCTGTGTTTGAACTAGCAGAACCTTGTCCATCATCTCTATATAAAAATGCAAAGTTGTTTCCTGGAAACGGTGCTTCTTCAACAATTTCTGCATCAGTAATATCAGTAGAAATTATTTCAAAACTAGTGCTTCTACCATCTACTGTTTTTGTAAAACTATAGGCTGGAACTTCAGTATTTGTACTATTAAATCTATATTGTTGAGTAGGAATATCATTTATTATTCCGCTTTTAACTGGACGGCCGACTGTACCGTTAACTGGTAATGCGGCATTTAATACTCTAGTATATTGCTCAAACCAATCTGGGTTACTTGGGTCATTCCATAGAATAGTTTGATTCTCTAAATTAATGTTATTACTGTCTGTTACTTCTTCAGTTGTAGATACTGAATCTATTTTTAGTAGGCCATTTGCACATCTATTTCTTTTAGGATTATACGATAGTAATCTTGCTAAACGAAGTACGCTCTCACGACGCTCTGCAAGTTCTAAATAGTTTTCACGAGCATTAAGATCAATACGGAAAGCAATGTTTTGACCGAGGTAGGCAATAAGGTCAATAAGTGCAAGATATTCACTTGATTCTGTGTAGTCATTAAAGTCTTCTGGATAGTTTTCACGCAAGTATGCGATCATTGTACGACGAAGATTATCAAAGTCATACGACTTAAAATCTGCGTTTCTAAAAGTTTGGTATACTCGCTTCCAATCTTCTGCAAGTAGTAGTCTATTTTGTCTATCTGTTGACGACATCGCCTATTCCTCTAATATAAACTATTTAGCGTATTTGATAAAGTGCGTAGTTTATTCTATGCAAGAAAGCCAGCGTTTTCATCAAATTTTAGCCTCATAGATTCTGATATGTTATAAGGCAAATATGTTAAACTACACTCAATTTGAATTCCACTTTCATAAGTGTCTACTGTAATATTATCAACTGTTACTCTTGGGTCATAATTTATAATTTTTGACACATTTTTTATGATTGCATCTTTAAGAGGTTCGGTTAATGGTTCGTACAGTAAATCCCAAACAATCGTTCCGAATGACGGGTCACTTAACTTTTCGCCTTGTCTTATGTGAAAATGATTAATAATATCTTGTTTTATTAAGGCAATATCGTATAAAGTCCACGAAGTAGCATCAGGGTTTACTGTGCTTGTACCTACATATGCCCTACTTTCAGGAATTACTTTAGCCTTTTTACCTGAAGGGACAATAATTTGTTTGTATATGCTTTTTTCTAATGAACTCATAACGTATTTAACCTCTATTTGGTTCTTGTATTACTTCTGTGTTTTGCGCCGGAGACTCTTGAGCAGGAGCCTCGGCTCTCTGTGTATTCTTTGCAAACGTATCTGGAGTACCAATGCCAGGCTCGGCTCCATTTAAATGTTCATGACCGTCCCATGGCTCGTGTTCTGGCACACGTTGTGACGGTTCTGCGTCGGCTGCCTCTGATGGTTCAGTTGCAGTAGGACCGTTTTGTTCTATTGGTCCTGTGAATGTATGTTTACCTGCGGTCCAATGTGTATTGGCAGCGCCTAATCTAGTGTCGCCGCCAGATTTTACGTCAACTAATCCGCCTGTTGTAAGTTTTCCGTCTGTACCTACTTTTATTTCCCAATTTGCATCAGCAGATTGAAAAATATTTGCGCCAGCTTTCATATGTATATCTGCGCCAGCTTCGAAATACATACTTCCATCTGCTTTAAAATTCATATTAGACTCAGTATGTACACTTACATCACTAGCGGCATAAATGTCTACTTTACCATTACTGCTTAATTCTATCCATGCAGTGCCTCTGCTATTGCCTATATAGATAAAGTCTTCAGTATTATGCATTAATATCTGATGGCCAGTTCTAGTTCTTAGTCTAACTAATTCGTTATGAGGTCTAGTTACATCACCATCTGTTTCGCCACCTTCAGCATTTGCGTATTCTGGAGGTGTTGCATCTGGGCCGCCTGGAGGACCTTTTCTAAGTAACGATGGATCGCCGTCATCAAATACTAGACTAGTTCCGCCTAGTCTATTATGAGCTGTTGTTGTTTGAGCAAATTTTTCTCCATACCTAGCTTTAGGTGCACCGTCTCTTCTATCTTGCGGTCCAGGTGTGCTTATACCAAAAACAGTACTAGGTACTTCTCGTCTAGCACTAGAAGAAGTTAAACCTCTAAATTCATCTTCGAGTAATCCTTGTTCTTGCAAAAAATCTTGTGCATCTGTGTTGACTGGTTTAATAAATTTCGTTGCGTCTCTTCCGCTAGCTGTTTCTGTTTTTTTATTAAATTCTCCAACAGGCAATTTTTTAGAACTATCTTGATCATTAAACGTTGTTGCAGGAGCACCTGCCGGTAACATAAAATTAGTATATTCTTCTTGAATGCAACCTATCCAAAAGTACTGTCCGCCTTCTGCACAAATAACTAAAACCTGAGTTCCTATATCAGGAGGTACTGCCCAAAATCCGTAACTTTTTTGACTAAACTGATGTCCTCCGTTAGCTGTCAGCCCGTTATAAGGCGTAATACCATAAAACGGACTTAGGTAACTGCAAGGTACAGACTTACCCGGAGTATCTGGTGAGTTACCAGAACCTGCTTTAGTTTGTATTAATACTTCTAATCTACCTGCATATGTAGTATCTAAATGATTAGTAACAACTCCAATAAACGGGCCAGGATTGTTAGCACCTGAGGTGTCAACAGCAGAGGATACTGTACGTGTTTCTTGTCCGGTATTTTGATTAACTGGGTCTGTCATTATTAGAATCCTATATTAGCACCGTTTTCTCTTGCTTGTAAAATATTATTAATTCTTTGTTCTTCATTTCTTCTTGCAATTATGCGCTGTGCCGCGGCTTCGTCGCCTGCGCCAGATTCAACATCAGCGCCGCTGTCGTCTGTGTTAGGATTTGCCGAGCCTGAACCGTTAGCATTTGTACCTCCAGTTCCTCCTTGACTTCCGCTTTCTGCGTCTGCACCGTTAAAGGTGCCTGCTGGGCTTGAAGGTGTTTCTGCTATAGATGCGCCTCCTGCACCTTCTACTACTACTTCGTTATTTTGACTTGTTGCATCAGCAGTTACGTCATCTTCTTGGTTTCTGCGTCTAATTGTTTTCATCTCTTGAGTAAATTTTCCGCCGTTAAATTTGTTTAAAACATAAATTACTTGATATAATCCGCTAAATGCTCCAATTGGTTTTGTACCCAATCCCGGGAAGTCCATAAAGCCATCTGCGCCAATATCTAAGGGAGTTCTAAAATTAATTAATACATCTACTTCACCGGATTGATAATCCATTGTACCATCAGTTGTAAGATTCATTGCTTCTGCAATTTCTCCTGCACTATAATTTCCCATTCCGCTATCTGCAATATAATAAGGGTCTCCCCATATTTCTAAATCTGCACTAATCAAATCAACAGGGGAGTTAACTATTGCATCATTGAATGCTCTAGCAACTGCGGTCTCAGGATGATTTTGTACTGTTCCGCCTAAGCCTGTGTTAGATCTAGTACTTTGTCCTGTTGACGATGTTCCTGAGCTAGATCTGTTAGCATTATTTCCTACATTTCTACGATGCAATGGATGATCAGGAGCTTGTGTTAGAGAACTCGATCCAGCAGTTTGCTGGTCTTGTCCTAATTGTCCCATATCACTTTGTATTGCTGTAAAGAAGGCGCCATCAACTTGTATGTCAAAGTTTATAATATCGTCGTTGTCTCCAGTATAGATATAATCATACTGTTTTAATGCTTGACGTTTTAAATTTGATATACCCGGAGTAGGTGCTGTTGGCGAATTAATTCTTGAAGTATTAATTTTATAAGGAACTACTCTATACACATAAACTTTTGGTGTCTTGCCTGTCTGATCAACATTTGCACTATCTGTTACATTGTAAACATCAGTTTCAATTCTAAACCAAGTTTTATTTCCGTTTTCATCAGATGCTTCTGTAACAAATTGTCTACCATACTCCGAAAGTAAAACTAATTCTTCAATTATATCTTGTATTCTAGTTCCCTTTTTAAAGTTTATTCTACGGCCTTCGTCACTAATTTGCATAGGTCCTCTTGTAAATATACCTTCGTTATTTTCATCCCTCACAAATGCAGGCCTGCCAAAATACTGTTGTCCGCTATCGAGATAACTTTTTACAATAGAAGAAGTTCCTATAGCATTCATGTTTGACCCTTCTTCTGCAAAATCACGAATACTTTCACCTATAGCACTACGTCTTACCGTAAGTCCAAGAATACTACTTAATTCTGCATCAAAATCATCAGGTATTTCTCCGCCTTGTATTCCAGATATTGTTTCGAAAATTTCTTGTCTTCTAGCATCGGTAAATTGTCTAAATTCAGTTGCAGTAGTTGCACCGCTGTCCTCTACAATTTGTCCTAGTAATCCTTCAGTTTCAGAACTTCTTTGTGTAGGGAAAAGAATAACAAACTGGTCAGCAGTAGAAACGCTTCCGGATTCTTCTTGTTCTACTTGTCTACTGTTTAACATTGTTGCTAAACTTTCTGCACCTGTTTGTAAAAACTGACCTATTGTTTCACCTTTTATGTCTATATCTTCTTTAATAGTTTGAACAGAATCAGATAGAGCTTGTTCATGCCAGGGTATACCGTCAACTTGATATATACTTCCTCCGGCACTTGTATTAAATGTTGCAAGAGCTAATTTCATTGGAAACATTCTTTTTGTTTGCGGAATAGAAATAGGATTGCCATTGTCGTCCCAACCTACAAATTCAACAGTAAGTAGATAAGGTGCTTCTAAATAATTTTTATGACCAGCTTGTAATGCGCTTATTTGTAATGTTTGTAAAAACATCCCCATCGAATAAGGTTCCATTACTTCAAAAGATAAACTAGTTGCATTGGTTTGTTTAGTTTGCGGGGTAGGAGCAATTATTGTGTCAATTTGTACATTGTCAATAAAATATTCTGTAGTAATATTTCTTTCTTTTTCAAAAAGAGTTTTTACTTGATTGTTGCCTGTTCCGCCGCTTTTTAAAATAACAATACTAGGTCCGTTTTTTCTATAAGTTGCATCAGGATAATTAATTTCAAAATTAGTTAATGGACCAAATGTGAAAATATAGTTATAACTTGCAAATTGTGCTAATTTGTTTTTTAAAGGTCCGCCTGTATATCCTATACCTTTAGCACCAGGTTGAACTCCATTGATGCCGCCGCTTCCAACTCTATTTCCGCCTGCACTAGTACTGCCCCTTCCGAAGTTAAGTAAACCTCCAAACGCATCTGAGATAGCACCTTTGAGCTGATTGGCAGCGCCTTCTACTGCACTGTTTATACCGTCAACAAAAATATTAGGAGAATTCCTAATACCATTTATATCTGTCTCAATTTGTCTTCCAAAATCTTCTACAGACTGACCTAGCTGTCTAGCTCTTGCTTCTAAGTTTTGGATTCTAAAATCTGCCATGTTAGATTCCTAAAGTATTTTTTAAGTTACTTTGTTTTGGCAAATAAATTTCTGTACCTGCAACAAAATCATATACAGGATCTTTTATGATATCCATATTTCGCTGTGCAAAGATCCAATATAATTTATGATCACCGTATAGGTCATAGGCAAGTAGATCTGGTCTATAAGTATACTGCGGTTCAATAGTATATAATATATCGTCATTCTCAGCCGGTACAGGTCTGATATTCAACGGACCTAAGTATTGTCCGTTGACTACTTTAGTTTTATAATAAGGACTGCTTTCGTTGTAAATTGCCATTATAAATATCCTGTTCCGCTATTTAAAACATATCCGCCTGACACAAATCTATCTAGGCTAAACTTATTAACAGCATCTCTACTGTATGCAGGTACTAGTGTAACTGCAATAGTTGATCTAGCTGGTGCCCAAGAACCATTTGCACCTATGTCGGCTTTGATATAGTCAACTTCGCCGGTAAGTTCAACGTTAAAACTTTGTACTATTACTGGAACATTATTAAAAACATAATCACCGTATCCGTTGAGTTTCACAACTGGAGGAGGTGTACCTTTATTAGCACTATCACCGTAAGCCATTTTAGTAATACTTTTTAAATAATGTGTTGCCGCTATCCAATATAATGCTTCTTTAGAATTTTCAACTGTAAATTCACCTGTAATTGTAAACTGATCAACTTGGGCCGCCTCGAAAGCATAGAAAGGATAATTACTATGAGTAGGTTGTAAAGCATTATAATTAGCAGAATGAGTTATGTAAACACTAGGTGTGTATGGAAAAACCATAGCATTGCCAGTTTCAGCTAATGGCGCAAGGAGAACACTATCAGTGAATGGATTAGTAGGAGGCAAACTTAGACGTACACGCCAATCGGTACTGTTAGTTGAATTCCAAACAGCATTTGTAAATGAACCATCAGGTTTTTCAGCGCCAGGAAGCAGGTTTACTGCTCTTAGAACTTTTCCTAAATTAGTATCGTCGAGATAATCGACAACACCTTGTTTAGCTCTTTCTACTATGCGTGTTCCGAAAGTTTGTTCTTCAGAACCTTGTCTAACATCTCTACCTTGTGCGGGATTGTTTGCCATAAGTTGTCTCCTATATACATTATTTAGTTGACAAAATTAACTGCATATATTATAATAGTAACATAATTTTAGGAGTTTCGATGAGAAAAGTTAATTATTTAAACAACAAGGACATTTTAGCGGAGATACACAAATCCAAAAGCTCTTTTTGCAGTTTTGTTGACCCTGAATACCATCAATTTGACATAATTTTACCAAGTATAGACAAAATCAATATTAGAACCATTGCAGAAGCAAAACGTAACAAAGCAAAAAGGCTTACTGTTGCAGAATTTGATAGAAGAAAACAAGCAGGAGAAAAAGTCAAGCAATCAGAATGCGAACACGACTATAAAAAAATTACAAAAGAAGAACTAATTTTTCGTATTATGAGTTTTGACCATATTCCAGACGAACCTGGTCGCAAGAAAAATCCTAAAACAGTAGCAGACACAAAAGTAAAACTAAACTTTCCTCCATTTCAGCACTACAAATTTAATGATGAAGGAGAACTAGTATGTGTTGGTAAAAGTCATTGGGTAGGAGGAATGGAAAATGGAAATTTTGATCTTAGATCAGGAAAAGCAACAGAAAAATTAGCAAGAATGTGGATGAAGTTGTGTGATAGATATGCGACTAGAGGTAATGTTCGCGGATATACCTACAATGACGAAATGCGAGGACAAGCGATACTACAACTTGCACAAATTGGACTACAGTTTGACGAGTCAAAGTCCAACAACCCGTTTGCTTACTACACTGCGGCGGTCACAAACTCATTTGTACGTGTTATCAACATTGAAAAACGCAATCAAAACATTAGAGACGACATCCTCGAAATGAATGACCTAAATCCTAGTTATACTAGACAACACGCCGGAGAATGGGAAGCCGCAGTTGCAAGAGAAAAGGCAAAAAGTACTAATAACGGTTGACATTGCTTTAAAAATAGCGTATTATATACTAGATCAATATGGAGAAATTACGTTTTGTTTAAAAAAGCGGCTGTGTTTACCGATATTCACTTCGGTTTAAAAGGAAATAGCAGAGTACACAACGATGATTGTGAAGAATTTGTAGATTGGTTTATAGAACAGGCAAAAGCTAACGGTTGTGAAACTGCAATCTTCTGTGGAGATTGGCATCATAACAGAAATAGTCTAAATCTAACTACAATGGATGCAACTATTCGAAGTTTAGAAAAAATAGGTAAATCTTTTGAGAAGTTTTACATGTTTGTAGGCAATCATGACTTGTATTACAAAGACAAGCGTGATGTAAGTTCAACTATATTCGGAAAACATATTGATGGTGTTACATTTGTAGATGAAATCTATGAACAAGACGATGTAGCACTTGTTCCGTGGCTTGTCGGCGACGAATGGAAGAAGATTGAAAAAATTAAAGCCAAATATATGTTTGGACATTTTGAACTGCCGAGTTTCTATATGAATGCTATGGTGCAAATGCCTGATCATGGTGATCTACGTGCTGAGCATTTTAAAAATCAAGACTATGTTTTTAGCGGGCACTTTCATAAACGTCAAGTACAAGGCAAAATACATTACATTGGTAATGCGTTTCCTCACAACTATGCAGATGCATGGGATGACGAACGCGGTATGATGATACTTGATAAAGAAAATGGTAAAGAACCTGAGTACATTAACTGGTGGAACTGTCCTAAGTATCGTACAACTACACTAAGCAAACTGTTGGATCCAAATGCAGACATTATAAAACCTAAAATGTATTTGCGTGTTACTATTGATGTTCCTATTAGTTACGAAGAAGCACAGTTTATCAAAGAAACATATATTTCTCAATATAATTGTAGAGAAATAACACTAATACCGCAAAAACAAATTGAAGAAATTACAACTGACTTAGATATCTCAGCATTTGAAAGTGTTGACGAAATTGTATCTAAAGAAATAACTGCAATTGATTCAGAAAACTTTAACAAAAAAATGTTACTAGACATTTACAATGAGTTATAAATGATAAAAGTAAAAGATCTTACAGTAAAAAACTTTATGAGTGTGGGTAATCAAACTCAGGCTGTTGATTTCAACAGAGAAAAGTTAACGTTGGTGCTAGGTGAAAACTTAGATCAGGGAGGTGACGATTCTGGCTCACGAAACGGTACAGGTAAAACTACGATAATCAATGCATTATCCTACGCCTTGTACGGCCAAGCACTAACAAACATCAAGCGAAACAACCTTATCAATAAAACTAACAGTAAAGGTATGGTTGTTTCGCTTGACTTTGAAAAGGATGGACAAACATATAGAATCGAAAGAGGCCGTTCACCTACATTCTTAAAGTTTTATGTAAACGATCAAGAGCAAGAAGCTGAAGACGAATCGCAAGGCGACAGTCGTAAAACGCAAGAGTACATTAATGACTTGTTAGGTATGAGTCATGACATGTTCAAGCATATTGTTGCACTGAATACATATTCAGAACCATTCCTTGCAATGCGTCAAAATGATCAACGTGCTATAATTGAACAACTTCTCGGTATTACTATATTATCAGAAAAAGCAGATGCTCTCAAAGAACAAATACGTGTTACTAAAGAAAGTATTACTCAGGAAACACTTAAGATAGATGCTATCAATAGTGCAAACGCACACATTGAAGATACTATTAAAAGTCTTAAAACTAAACAAAGTGCATGGAACTCTAAAAAACAACAAGATCTTGGAAGATTACAACAAGGATTAGATGAATTAGAGCATCTAGACATTGATGCAGAACTAGATGCACACGAAAAACTGTCTAGTTGGACAGAAATGAACAATGCTATTTTGGCTCTTAATAAAGAAAAAAGCACACTAGATGGTGCGTTACTACAAGCTGATAAACGTGTTAAAAAGATTGAAAAAGATGTCTTAGATCTTGAAGATGCAGTATGTTATACATGCGGACAATCACTTCATGAAGATAAAAAACAAGAAGTCTTATCACAAAAAGCAACCGAATTAGAAGAAGCAATAGCTTATCAGACTGATGTTACTAATAAACTAAACGGAGTATTAAAGAATCTCGACGACATTGGTGATATTAACGGTAAACCATCAACGTTTTACGAAACTGCTAAAGAAGCATACGATCATCGAAACAATGTGGATAATCTAAAACAAGCAGTTCGGACAAAAGAAGATGAAACAGATCCTTATGACAGTCAAATAAAAGAATTAACACAAGAAGCAATACAAGAAGTTGACTGGACACCTGTAAATGACCTTACAAATCTTAAAGATCATCAAGAATTCTTATTAAAATTACTTACAAACAAAGATAGTTTCATTCGTAAAAAGATTATTGAGCAAAATCTAGCATATCTAAACAACCGACTAACATATTATCTTGATAAACTAGGGTTGCCTCATCAAGTTCTTTTCCAAAACGATCTAAATGTTGAGATTACCCAACTAGGACAGGACTTAGACTTTGATAATTTGTCAAGAGGTGAGCGTAACAGACTTATTTTAGGTTTAAGTTTTGCATTCCGTGATGTTTGGGAAAGTTTATATCAAAATATTAATTTGTTATTCATTGACGAGTTGATTGATAGCGGTATGGACACAGCAGGTGTTGAAGGATCTCTTGCTGTTCTCAAAAAAATTGCACGTGAACGTGATAAAAATATTTTCTTAATCAGTCACAAAGATGAACTAGTCGGTCGTGTAAACACGATATTAAAAGTTGTAAAAGAAAATGGATTTACAAGTTATGAAAACGATTTGGACGTAGTAGAATGAGTTAATGTGTTATATTAGGTTACCATGAGTGAAATAAAAGACGATATACATGACCAACTAACAAAGGCATACATGGAATATTTTAAGGCAAACGAAAAGTTTGAGTCTAGAAATTCTGTGAGAACACATCGTGAAGCACGGAAATGGTTGCGAATTATTAGAAGTTTAGCAAAACAACGCATGGAAGAAATACATTCAAAACACACAACCAAAAAAGAAGGCAACAAAGAATAGGCACAGGTAAGTAAGTTCATGCAGTGGACTTACAAAGGCAAAGTAATAGACAAAATACCAGACGAGTATGAAGGCTTTGTATATCTCATAACCAATCTTAAAACTGGGCAAAAGTACGTAGGCAAGAAACTAGCAAAGTTCAAAACAACAAAACCTCCGCTAAAAGGCAAAAAGAACAAACGCAGAGGCTACAAAGAATCAGACTGGCGTGACTATTGGGGAAGTTCTGATAGATTAAACGCAGATGTAGCAAAGCTAGGCGAAAAAAACTTCACTAGAGAAATACTATACCTATGTAAAGGCAGGGGCGAAATGTCCTATATTGAGGCAAGAGAGCAATTTGACCGCCGTGTATTAGAGACGGATGAGTATTATAATGGAATTATTAATGTTAGAGTTGGCGGTTCCGATAAATTGCGCAAGGCTTTGCTAGAACACACCATCAAGGCAAAACAATCCAACACATAAGGTTAGCGGGCCAGTTTAGAAATACCGCTGTGGAAAAAGCACTCGTATAGAGGCACACGTAACACGTTGAGCGGCGTTCGGTAGTAGAGCGTTTGATTGACGTAGATGGAATGTTGGCTGTCGAAAAACTGCAAAGTACATAAAAACCGTATGCACAGGAACGAAGCAACGGGTAGCGCAAGCGATGTCGACGTAGGTTGGGAAAGGTCAGAGCCCATTGTACAGCAGAAAATACCTACTTCCAAGTCTCGGCTGTGACGAACTCACATGAAGCGAATTTTGAGACAGGCTGGAACCGTAACAGGTTCCGTCTGACTGAAACAATCTACATGAAACTTAGACGCTTTACTTCGTAAAGCGTTTTTTCATATATAATCACTTCTATCATACAAAACGAAGTGTATAGTTTGAGCGATAGCGAAAACAAATATCTACGAAGTAGATATTCAAAAAGATAACTAAATACATTATAAGTTAGGAAAAGATTAAGCCGATGAAAGTTTACGATATTGTTTCTCTTAGAGAAGATGAATTGCCAAACGCTAGTATGAGCGATTTGCGTTCTATGCAGTTTGTTGCTGACAAGCAAATATTACCTGATGGAAAAGTAAGAGTTTTATTACCAGATGGTCAAATCTTAGATTTTGCCGACGAGGCTGAACTAGAAAGAGAAACACGAAAAGCTAAATCTAGACTAGCAACAAAAATAAGAGGGATACCTAGTTTAACTAAACTTGCATCAAGTGCCGCAAGAGTAAACTGGTGGATACAAATTTCGGAAGCAATATATTCAGCTTACACAGAATTTAGCACAAATGGAATTAACGGTAATTACGAAGCAGTAAAAATGGAACTGCTTGAAGTAGGTGTTGCCGCTGGTTTAAGAGTAGTAATAGGAACTGTAAGAACACTGGCTAAAGGAGCAGGAGCTCTTAAATGGATCAAACGTTTAACTACTGCTAAACGTTCAGCACAAATGGCAACAGCGGCGTTAGGCGCGGCAGGTTTTGCAACAGGAGGTATAACCTGGGTAGGTGCATTGATTACAGGTGCCGGTTGGATTGCTACGGAAGTTGCGCTATACCTAGCTACAGATTATATAGCCGATATGATCATGGATGAGTTTTTCAATCCTGAAGAAGTTGAAAAAGAATTAGCAGAACAACTGCAAGATGAATTAAGTTTAATTTTAGGTTTGACTAGAAGTGCTAGACACGTAGACGCTGACGGTGATGGCGAGCCAGACAATATCAATCCAGAAACTGGCAATGTAGTAGATCCAGAAACTGGTCAGGATTACAAATATGATTTAGGTGATTTAACTCCTGATGATATAGAAAGATTACGCAATGCTACTCCAGGTCAAATTAATCAACTAGCCGATGATCCAAGATTTTCTGATGTATTGTCAGACTATAGAAATAGGATGGACAGCATAGGCGGTCCTAATTCACGTCGTAGAAGTATAACTGATTTCGAAAGAGAATCAGTGCGTGAAGAATCTGACGAAGGAAAAGTAGCAGGTACTGAAGAACTACAAGGATTTGTAAACTTCTTAAAAGACAAAGGCTACGACAGAGATTTACGCACTAAAGTTGTAAAAGTTGCACAGCATACTATGCGTCAATCAGATTAACGGCAATCCTGTTTTATTAGTAGTTTCAATATTATCTTTAATAATCTTAGATAGAACATCTCTATCGTCTACACTTATTTTATAGAACAAGTCGTCGTAGCTTAGTGCGCCTCTCATATTCCAACCTATTCTATACAATGTATCTTTGAGTTGTTTTATATCGTTTTCGTATTGTACTGAAAGCTCTTGTATCGCCGAGACGGATAGATTCAAGAGCGTGTTACGAAAAAACTTGAGTAGTCCATGTTTACATTTGTAGTAAACGCATGATCGCATTCTGCACAATTTACAGTTTCTAAAGGATTGTTAAATGTTTTTTTAATTTCTTCAACATGTTTTTTTATTTCTCTATAAAACAATGAATCGCTTTGTGCAATGAAATCATTTATAGATTTTGGATCAGTTTCTTTTTCGTTTGTAGACTCAATGCTAGAAATATACTCTAACATTATTTCTAATTGAAGTGCTGTAAGCTCTTTCATTACTTCAGAAATATGAGCATCTTTTTGTTCTTTGGTCCAGTCTTCGGGCAATCCTACAACCTGTCTTTGGAAAGTATAGTTACGTAAATTATACGCAGTCATTTGATCATAAGTCATAGGTTCATAATTAAATTTTAGACCCTCTATAACATTAGAATCAGGAAATGTTCTGTTTTGAAATTTTTCGAGATAGGCTTGTAAATTTAAAGCAAACGAAGATTTAGCCTTACATTCAGGACATGTTACTTCCATATCTAGTGTTTCGCCATATGTAGCTATTCTAATAGCAATTAACGCAAAGTCTATGTCAATAGTAGGCATTAGTCCTGGTTTTAATATTGTAGGAATACAACTTTGAATAACTTGCTTTGTAGCATCGCCATTAAAAAGTGCATCTGGTGTTTTAAGTAATATTTCGTCTGCCGCAGTCATTCCGAATACTGGCAGACTTACAGCTTGTCCATCAGCTAAAACCCCGTCGGGATAATAATTAGGAGACGGTAGATCAATATATATCTTAGGCTGTCTTTTGTACGATTCAAGAAAACTGCTCATATTATAATTCCTATAAATACATTATGTTATATACTTTATTTAAGTCTATAAATAACCAGGAGATTTAGATTTGGCAGTAAGAATACAAGGTGGTGGTGAACTTGACGGTGCAATACTAGCAGGTGTAGCTACCGAAGATGGTCAAAACGCAATCAGACAGCTTTTAGGCGGTCTACCTGGTGAATTAGGCAGAACTACCGCAGATAATATCAACGCAGCCAACGATTCTGGCGCTAACATGATCAGTCGCATGGCGCAAGGTACTATGACCGCTGTTACAGAAACGTTAACAGGAACTGCAAGTACGATTGCAGGAATAAGCGGTAACTTAATCCAAGGTAATTTTGCTCTTACTGATCAAACTAAAGTATTAAAAGATTCTTTTGGAAATTTAAACACAGGCTCTAATTTTCTAAACGGAGCCTTTGCAACTCTAGCAGGCGGTGCCGACAATGTAGTAAAATACATTCAAGATTCAGCAGATGCATTTAGGGGAATGAGTGATGCTGGCGGAGGTCTTGAAGGAGATTTAATTACTCTTAGAGTAGCCGCGGCCCAAACTAGAATGCCTCTAGATGAATTTGCAGGAATGGTAACTGAAAATTCTGCAAAACTTTTAGCATTAGGTGGTAGTGTTGATCAAGGTACAAGAGCATTTGTAGAACAAAGTAAAGCATTTTATGATAGTAGACTAGGTTTAGGTGTTCAAGCTCTAGGTATAGGATTTGAAGAATCAAATCAATATCTAATGGACTATATGGATGCCCAGCGTAGAAATGATACCTATCAAAATATGACTACAAGTCAGAGAAATAAAGCCGCTCAAGATTATATCTACGAATTAGATACACTAGCAAGACTAACAGGTAAAAGTCGTAAAGAACTTCAAGATGAAGCTAGGCAAAGAATGCGAGCAGGTCAAACTCAAGCCGCTCTAAGGCAGATAGAAAAACGCACAGGTCAAGATGTTACTGCGGCTTATCAAACAATGGCTAGAGATATCAACGGAACACTCGGTCCTGGTTTTGCAGATATGTTTGATAGCATGGTTGCACTAAATGGCGCAATTGACCCAACTAATGAAGCAATGAAAGGGTTGTATGCCGCGGCACCAGAGGCTGCTGAATCTATGAGTCAGGCAGCAAAATTAATGAACCAAGGTGACATTGAAGGTGCTAATCGAATGATGGAGCAAGCACAGGCTCAAGCACTAGCAAGAATGGATTCTGATGAATACCTAAGTGTAGCAAGACTGGGCGGACTAGCAGGCGCAGTTGGTACAGCAAGTTCGGATTTACTAGAAGTTAATCAAGACTTTTTAGATGCAATTAAAACTCAAATTGATGGTAATAACAGAGCTGGTGCAAGTGCAGAAGAATTTGCAAATGCGTTAAACAGGGCAAGAGAAAATATTGCTACAGCACAAAATAACACGCAAAGCTCTCCAACTATGGGAGGTGTTGTTGCAACTGAAACAATGATTAGAGATACTGCTAGTGCTTTAGTAACAGAAATTGGCACTCAGTTTAGAACACAAATCGAAGGTGGAATGTTAGCTGTAAGAGATACAGTATTAAACAGCGAAATCGATCAAACAGTTCAAGATGTTATAAGAGGCGCAGGATCGATTATAGATCCTTCTGGTGTAGATGGAATAATAAACGGATTACAAAATATTATTAATGATCCTGAAGCAAGCGAGCAATCTAAAGCCAATGCTCAACAATTATCAGAAATACTACAAGAACAAAGAGCAATACTTGTTGATTTAAATTCTTCACAAGCAGAAAAAGAAGCGGCTCTAGCATCTATCCAAGCAATATCACTAGAAGCACAAAATGATGTTACAAGAGTTCGCGAAGATATGCAACAAAATGATATTAATTTGGTTAACAGTTTAGTTGAAAGTGTAGGCACTGCTATTACTGATGCATTTAATAGTATTTTTGGTAACGGAACTACAATACCAGACGCAGAATTTCCTAACGCACAATTTCCAGAAGGGTCACCTCCTACTCAGATGAACAACGGTACAGTTGGCGAATTTGGTAGACTATTTGCTGATTTTGGCGAAGGTACATCAGCAACATTACATAACAACGAAATGGTAGCAAACGAAGCTCAAATGCGAGAAGGTGTAAGAGAACTTACAAGTAGAATACAAAGTAGAGCAATTACTGCTCGTGCGAATCAACCTGCTCCTAACCAAGATTTTTCAGAAGTTATAAATCAACTTAGAACAATGCTTCAAGAATCAGGCAGTCAGGGACAAGAAATGTTAAATACTACACTACAAGAATTAGCTGGCGTAGCACATAGACAGCTTGATGTTCAGTCTAAGAACTTACGTGCTTCTAGAAATTTAAGTGGAAATGTGTTTAAAGGCTTAGGATTTTAATAGATGAGTTGGAAAAAATATTTTACTCCTGTTCAAACTGGTGATAATACATCAGGAAGCTTCTCTCCTTTTTCTAATACTAGAGGAGGACAGCCAGGACCTGCACGTACAAATTATAGTTCATATTTGCCAGATGTATACGTAGGATCGCCCAACCGTGTTGAAAGATACGGACATTATAATACAATGGATTTAGATTCTGAAGTAAATGCGGCATTAGACATTCTTGCAGAATTTTGCACACAAAAGAATGACCAAAACGGAACAAACTTCAAGTTCGAATTTACCAAAAGTGCAACCAACTCAGAAGTACAAATTTTAAGTCAGTACCTCAAACAATGGTACAAACTCAATAACTTTGAAACTAGAATGTTCAGAGTATTGCGTAATGTATTCAAGTATGGTGATCAAATCTTTTTAAGAGATCCAGAAACAAAAAAATTATTTCATATTGATCCAGCTAAAGTTAAAAGAATTATTGTAAATGAATCAGAAGGTAAAACTCCTGAGCAATATATTGTTAGAGATATAAACTTTAACTTTAGAGATTTAGTAGCTACAACGCCTCATCAAACAAATGGAAACATTACTGGAGGCGGAGAAGGTTATATCACCGGCGGTGTTAGAGGCATGGTAGGACAACCTAATCAAGCAACCTCCGGCAGTCGTTTTTCACTAGAAGATGGTGAAATAGCTATTGATGCAAAACATATTATACATCTAAGTTTATCAGAAGGTCTTGATAATAACTATCCATTTGGTAATAGCTTGCTTGAAACAGTATTTAAAGTGTACAAGCAAAAAGAATTGCTTGAAGATGCAATTATTATCTACAGAGTGCAACGAGCACCTGAAAGGAGAGTATTCTACGTTGATGTGGGCAACATGCCATCACACCTTGCTATGCAATTTGTTGAGCGTGTTAAAACGGAAATACACCAAAGACGTATCCCATCCGCGACTGGGGGCGGTCAGAATGTCATAGACTCTAGTTACAATCCTCTATCAATCAACGAAGATTACTTTTTCCCTCAAACTGCTGAAGGCCGTGGCAGTAAAGTTGAAACACTACCAGGAGGAACTAATCTCGGAGAAATTGACGACTTAAGATATTTTACAAATAAACTTGTACGCGGTTTGCGTATACCTAGCTCATACTTACCAACAGGTGCAGACGATGGCGCAACATCTTATAATGACGGTCGTGTTGGTACTGCATACATTCAAGAACTTCGTTTTAACACATACTGTGAACGCTTGCAAGGTCTTGTAATAGAAGATTTAAATCAAGAATTTAAACGTTACTTGTTAGAAAAAGGTGTAAACATTGATACTAACATGTTTGATCTTGTGTTTGAACCTCCGCAAAACTTTGCTAGTTACAGACAGGCAGAACTTGACAACAGTCGTGTTCCAACATTTACACAAATGAGTGCTATACCTTATGTTGCTAATAGATTTGCGTTAAAACGTTTCTTAGGTTTAACTGATGAAGAAATTGCAGAAAATGAAGTTCTATGGCGCGAAGAAAATGATGAAAACATTGAACCAAATGCCGAAGACGCCGCCGCCGAAATGAGAGGCGCAGGAATTAGTTCAGCAGGTATAAGTGCAGATCTAGGTGGACTTGAAGACGAAGCACCTGACACAGGTGGAGAACTAGACGGCGGTGACACTGCCGGACCAGAATCAGCTACAACCGCTCCTCCAGGAGGCGGAGGTGATACTGGTGGCGATATACAGATTTAAAGATAAATATTATCATGAACTTAAGAGAGATATTTTACATAGATAGAGATAGCCTTGAAAACGTGATAGACGATAGATATGATCCCGTCTATGACGATTCTATTGTCGATCTAGATGACACACGTAAAACTCGATTAACACTTCGCCAGATTAACCGTGCTCGCAAGGCCGCTGAAGTACATACAAAAGCAAAAGAAAACGAACTTGAGTTTGTTAGACAGATGTATGGACTGGCAGCTCAGGCTGCCGCGGGTGGCGGATTGTAATGCCGAAGATAGATAAGTCTAAATATACAAAAGAAGAATTCCAAAAAATAAGAGACGCAAGAAGAGCAGAAAAAGCTAAACAGCGTAGTCTTAAACTTCAAAAAGAAATAACAGAAAGCAAATCAAATCCTTTGCCTAATACCTCATCTAATACATGCTTTGTATTAGGAAATGGTGTAAGCAGGAAAGGTATACTACCTCAAGAACTTAATGTATACGGAAAGATATATGGCTGTAATGCATTATACAGAGAATACAATCCTGATTACTTGGTTGCAGTAGATGTTAAAATGATTTTAGAAATATCTAAATCAGGATATCAATATAATCATCATGTTTGGACCAATCCTAATAGAGCGTTTGCAAAAATACAAGGATTAAACTATTTTAGACCAAGTAAAGGGTGGAGTTCAGGACCAACTGCACTATGGCTTGCTAGTCAACATGCTCATAAGAGAGTTTTTATTTTAGGTTTTGATTTCAAAGGGTTAGACGATGGTAAACGTTTAAACAACGTTTATGCGGACACAAATAACTACAAAAAGTCATCAGATGGTGCAACTTTTTTTGGAAACTGGCTAAGACAAACTACAACTGTAGTTAGAGAAAATCCTTTTATAGATTTTTATAGAGTAATAATGCCTGATAATTATATTCCAGACGAACTAAATAAATTTAACAATTTGAAGCATATTTTTGTTGAAGATTTCAAAAAAATGTTCAATCTTTCCTAGCATATATACAAAATGGCTCGTTTTGAGCCTATATCTACGTACTTTTTCTTATAAATAGTAAATAATATTGACAGCCTTACCATAGGTATAACATTTATAGGAGATACAAAATGGCAGATCAAAACAAGTTTGAAGAAATGCTTGAGCGCCTCATTGCTGAAGACAAAGCAGGTGCGGAAGAGCTTTTCCATGAAATCGTGGTAGAAAAATCACGTGAAATTTATGCTGACCTACTTGAAAGCGATGTAGAAGACGAAGAAGTAGATGAAGCAACAGATGAAGAAGTAGATGAGTCATCAGACGACGACAAAGAAGTTGAAGAAGCAAAAGACGAAGACGACGGCAAAGAAGTCGACGAAGGATTTGATCTTGACGAATTTGAAGTTGAAGCCGATGACGACATGGACGCTACAGACGACATGATGGGCGATATTGAAGTTCCAATGGACGGCGGCGACATGGACGGCATGGATATGGGTGACGAAGCTGAAGGTGACACTGAAGAGCGCATTGACGATCTTGAGGATGCACTAGAAAAACTACAACAAGATTTTGAAGAGCTACTAAACAAAGAAGGTGGCGATGACATGGACATGGGTGGCGAAGAAGGCGACGACATGGACATGGATATGGACGGTGGTGACGACGAAGAGGAAGCTGAAGAAGAATCAGTTGAATTAGAGTCAGCAGACGATGAAGAAACTAAAGAGTCTAGCAAATCACAAACCGAAACAATGAGAGAATATGTCGAAAAAGTAACTGCTAAAATGGGAGATACAGGTACAAACGGTACTAAGTCAGCTGTAGCAGGTAAAAACGACATGGGTGGTACAGCAAGTAATATTGCACAAAGTGACACAGGTGATGTAGCTGAAGCAGGAGCAGGTGGTTCTGTAAAAGGTTCAGCATTAAGTGACACAACTGCTAAAGAAGATTCAGCAGGCAATGTTAATGTACCAGGCGGCAAAGCAAGTAAGAGCTTAAAGTCAGCCAGCAAGCCTAAAATGGGCGACACTGGTACTAACGGCACACGCAGTGTTGTTGGCCAGTAAAAGTAAGGAAGACTGAATGATAAACTTACGAGAGCATTTGACATTTGACCAAGCAAGTATGGTCGTTGAGTCATCGGAAAACTCAACTGGAGGCAAAGATCTTTTTATGAAAGGTATTTGTATCCAAGGCGGAGTACGCAACGCAAACCAGCGTGTGTATCCTGTAAATGAGATTGGAAGGGCTGTCAAAACTCTCAATGATCAAATAAGCGGAGGATACAGTGTTCTCGGAGAGGTTGATCATCCAGAAGGACTTAACATTAACTTAGACCGTGTAAGCCATATGATCACAGAAATGTGGATGGATGGCCCAAATGGTTACGGAAAATTAAAAGTATTACCAACCCCTATGGGACAACTAGTTCAAACTATGCTTGAAGCAGGTGTAAAACTAGGTGTTTCATCAAGGGGATCTGGGAATGTTTCAGAGGACGGCAACAATGAAGTAAGTGATTTTGAAATCATTACTGTTGATGTCGTTGCTCAACCTAGTGCTCCAGGGGCGTACCCAACGCCAATCTACGAGCATCTAATGAATGCCCGTGGTGGGTATAAGGCATACGAACTGGCGCAGGCGACTCGAGAAGACGCAAAGGCACAAAAGTACTTAAAAGAATCGTTGATTAATATAATCAACCGACTCCAATAAAAGGAGAACATAACATGTTGGATGCACTAAAAACACTTTTTGAAAATGACGTAGTTTCAGAAGATGTCCGTGCCGAAATCGAAGAGGCTTGGAATACCAAGATCAAAGAAAACAAACAGCAGGTAACTGCTGAGCTTCGTGAAGAGTTTGCTAAGAAGTATGAACACGACAAAGCAACTATGGTCGAAGCAATTGATCAAATGGTATCAGAGCGTCTTGCAGAAGAAATAGCTGAATTTGCAGACGATCGCAAACAACTAGCAGAAGCTAAAGCAAAATATGCTGTTGCTATGCGTGAAAATGCAAATCTTCTTCAAAAGTTTGTTACAAAACAACTTGGAAAAGAAGTAAGCGAACTTCACTCAGATCAGAAAGTTATGGCAGAGAAATTTACCAAACTAGAAGATTTTGTAGTAGAGGCACTATCTAAAGAAATTGCTGAGTTTTACGAAGACAAGAAAGACCTTGCAGAAACAAAGGTTAAACTTGTCAAAGAAGCAAAGACAAAATTTGCTGAGGTCAAAAAAGACTTCATTAAGAAAAGTGCAGACATGGTGGCAGAAACTGTTGGCAAAAAACTCACTAGTGAGATTGGCCAGCTTAAAGAAGACATCGAATCTGCACGTAGAAATGACTTTGGCCGCAGAGTATTCGAAGCATTTGCAAATGAATATTCTACAAGCTACTTAAATGAAAAGTCAGAAACAGCAAAACTAATGAAAGTTCTTGATCTTAAGGACAAGAAATTAGCAGAAGCAAAACAGGCAGCAGAAAAAGCAATTAAACTTGCAGAGTCTAAAGAATCTGAAAAACAGCGTTTAATTGAAACTGCTAACCGCAAAGAAATCTTAAATGATTTAGTTTCACCGCTATCAAAAGATCAGCGCGAAATAATGACAGACTTACTGGAATCAGTTCAAACTGCTAAACTACGTACACAGTTTGATAAGTACCTACCGGCAGTAATCGACGGTAAAACTCCAGCGAAGCAGAAGGCAGCAATAACAGAGGCAAAAGAAGTAACAGGCAACCGTGACACTGACGTCACAAAAGTAAAAGCAAACGACGATAACGTTTTTGATATTCGTCGTCTAGCAGGTTTAAACTAAGGAGAACTTAAATGTCAGAACTACTAGAAAGTCGCTGGCAGGATACTAAAACAGCACTTGTTGAAGGCCTACAAGGCAACAAGAAAGCAGTTATGGAAACAACTCTTGAAAATACTCGCAAGTATCTTTCAGAATCCGCAACTGCAGGTGCTACTTCTGCCGGTAATGTCGCAACTCTAAATAGAGTTATTCTCCCAGTTATTAGACGTGTAATGCCAACCGTTATTGCTAACGAGTTAGTTGGTGTTCAGCCTATGACTGGTCCAGTTGGTCAAATTCACACACTACGTGTGCGTTATGCTGATGATTTCAACAGCACAAACGGTACTGACACAACAGCTGGTGATGAAGCATTATCACCATTCAAGATCGCTGAAGGATATTCAGGTGATGCCGCTACAGATAGAGCCGCATCAACAGCAACACTAGAAGGTGCCGCTGGTAACAGAATGTCAATTCAGATCTTAAAACAAACTGTCGAAGCGAAAACCAGAAAGCTATCAGCTCGCTGGACTTTCGAAGCCGCGCAAGACGCTCAGTCACAGCATGGCATCGACGTTGAAGCTGAGATCATGGCAGCTCTTGCACAAGAAATTACTGCTGAGATTGACCAAGAAGTACTTGCTTCACTTACCTCACTAGCTGGAGCCGCTACTGAAACTTATGATCAGGCAGCAGTTTCAGGTACAGCTACTTTTGTTGGTGACGAGCATGCCGCATTGGCAGTTCAAATCAACAGAGTATCAAACTTGATTGCACAGCGTACACGCAGAGGCGCAGGTAACTGGGCAGTTGTAAGTCCATTAGCACTTACAATTCTTCAGTCTGCAACAACTTCAGCGTTTGCACGTACAACAGAAGGTACTTTCGAAGCACCAACTAACACTAAAATGGTTGGTACATTGAACAACGCAATGAAAGTTTATGTTAACACATATGCTTCAGACAGCGCACCAGTACTTATTGGTTACAAAGGTTCAAGCGAATCAGACGCAGCCGCGTTCTACTGCCCATACATTCCATTGATGAGCAGTGGTGTTGTACTAGACCCAGGTACATTCGAGCCAGTAGTTAGCTTCATGACCAGATATGGTTATGTTGAGCTAACAAATACTGCTTCGTCACTTGGTAATGCGGCAGACTACTTAGGTAAAGTTGCTATCACTAACGGTAACGTTAGCTTTAGCTAAGATTTACTTAATTAGTAAAAAAACAAAAAGGGCGGAGTTTACTTCGCCCTTTTTTATTGACTAAAATTAATGATTTTACGTATGACTTTTGCTTTATAATATGTTTAAATAATACTGTAGTACGTATTATTAACCTTTAAGAAGGAGAAAACATATGTGGTCAAAGCCAACATACACAGAAATGCGTTTTGGTTTCGAAGTAACAATGTATGTAATGAACAAGTAGATTACATGCATAGATTGCTAGAAACGCAAGACTGCGAATAACCCGCTTCGGCGGGTTTTCAATGATAAATAGTTTTACGTTCATCCTACGGGACGGAAGTAGCATATTGCGAAGGAACGCACTTTAACCCTTTAACTAGGAGAAGTGTTATGAGCAACTATACCCTTTGGTGCTACAAGCAACTAATCAAACAGCACCAAATCAACAAAATTAATAATATACTTGCCAAAAAAATGTATTTTTGGTAAAAAAGTGGTTGACTTTTATTTGTAAGATGTTATATTAATAACATAAGCTACAAAGACTTAGCTAGTCGATGTATATAGTGCAAGGAAGAGGCGTTTACCAGAGCGTCGAACTTGGCTGTTTAGGGGTGGTACCCAGGCGTGGTAGTAGAAATACGCTGTGTCACATCGCTCTACCGAGCGGAAACAGGCTCCCTGGTTTCAGAATGGTATCTGCGGCGAGGGGTTGGAGGTATAACCGAATCCTCCCTATTTTGCTTATTCCAATTAAAGGCTTACAAGGGAGACTTTGTAAGCCTTTCTTCTTATTTGATAAATACATTTGTCAAGAAGTAGAGCCTCTTGATGAGGACTTATGCGGTACCCGCCGCGTAGACCTAGAACGTCAAATATTTTATAAGGAGAAAAAAATGGGACGTCCAGTTAATAAAGACAAAATCGGATACGGCGCTGGTCGTATCGCAGTAACAAGACACTTTTTTACAGGTGCTTCAGAAGCAACAACAGCCGCACATATTATTAGACAGGTTAGTGATAATCGTTTTGTAGTGCGTTTAGACTCTAATGCAGGCGACGATTCTGCAGATGAAATTCTACAATTAACCAATCTTGGTTCTGGAAATTTAACAGAAGGTACTTTTGAAATTGATGCATACGGAACTGACTCAACTACATACCAAGTAACAAAGATTCGCAACAGAACTGTTCAACTAGAAGCAGGCGGAACAGAATTTAATGCAGTTTATGGCATTGGTAACATTCCAGAAGTATTAGAAACAGGTACAAATCCTGCAAATACTCTAGCAGTAGCGTTACCGGCACAATAATACAGGGATGGATCCCTTTATTAAGGATAAAGTATGTCAAGAGTTGTAAACGTATATAACGGTGATTATAAAGTAGCAGTACAAGATGGTGGAAACATCACTCTTGACACAGGTAACCTCGAAGGTAACGTCATTGTAACAGGTAATTTAGAAGTTAAAGGTACTACAACTACTGTAGAATCAACTGAAGTTACTATTACAGATAATGTTATTGTCTTAAACAATGACGTGCCTGGTGCAGGAATTCCTGCTTCGTTAGGATATGTGTCTGGTATAGAAATTGCAAGAGGATCACTAAGTGATGCACAATGGTTTTTTGATGAACAAATATCATGGACATTAGGCGGAACAAGCGGAGACGGAACCTGGTCAGCTAAATGGAAAAACGGTCAACGTCTTCCAATTTCAACACCAGGAATTGTAGCAGGTGGAAATTTTTATGTTAACACAGGCAATGGTGTAATTAGTGTCACTAATACTGTAGACTACGAAGAAGGTATTTGGAATTATACTAACGGAGTAATTACACCTACAGCAGATGGTGTTGCAATAGATGATGACCATATACCTAATGCAAGAGCATTAATTGACTACGTTGACTTTGTTGTTAACGCAGAAGTTAGTAGCAGAATTGCTGAAGGCAACACAGAAGTTGAAGCAGTAGACGAAACTCATAGTATTGATCAAATTGTAAGTATTACATCAGACGGGTTGACAACTGTTATACAAACAAATGGACAACACGGTTATACTGTAGCAGATACTGTAGATATTTTTGGAGTCAACGGTAATGGTGATTTAATAGAAAATCTTAACGGTACAAATATTGTAATTACTGAAATTGTTAGTTCTACCATTCTACGAGTACAAGTAGACACAACTGGAGGTGACGCGGCAAATTATGTAGGTGGCGGCACTATAAGAAAAGTTGGATACGTTCCTAGTGAAGTAAAAATTACAGTAAGCGGTATAAATGTTGCAAGTTTTTATGATGATAGATTAGAAGTAGCAGACTTTAAGTTACAGGATAATGTTCTATCTGTAGAAGCAAGTAACCAAGACTTGGAAATTGCCGCTCCTGGTACAGGTAGTGTTAAGATTAGAGATGTACTTGAACTACCATCAACGCCGCATGACGACGATGGATCAGTTGATCCTATATTGCCCGACAGCGGAGTTAAGTTGTGGGCAAAATCACCATCATCTGGAGACGTAGGCTTATACTACAAAAATAGTAACGATACTTCAGGAGAATTAATAAGTAAAAACAGAGCATTGCTTTTTAGCATGTTATTTTAAGGTAAGAAAAAATGGCAATAGTAAACGCACAATTAACTACAACGCAATTAGACATTTTAACAGTACCAGGCTCTGGAGTTAATGGCTATGCAATTACAAACATACTAGTTTGTAATACAGGAGCTGCCGATGCAAGTTTTGACATGCATTTTATACCTTCAGGCGATGCGTTAAACAGTAAAGTGACTATGGTTGTAAATGAACTAAATCTTCCTCCAGGAGAAACTTTTACATTTGATAGTGAAAAGGTTGTGTTAAGTCCAGGAGATAAAGTTGCTTTTGTTGCTGAGCCTGATATAGGTTCATCACTAACAGATTTAGCGGCAACAGTAAGTTATTTGGAAGTATAAAATGAGATTATTAAAAGCGCAAAGCACTAATCTAAGATCGATATACGGCAAAGGTGTCAAATACGATATAAATGATATTGTTGAACTAGATAGCAACAAGGCAGTAATACTGCCTAAAGGCACAACAGCAGAGCGTAATAGTTATACTCCAGTAGACGGTCAAATGCGTTACAATACAGATGACGCAAGATTTGAAATGTACGAAGACGGTGCTTGGATAGGTGTAAGAAGTACTGCACCTGCAAGCATCGGCATCACAGCTCAAAATTTAGGAACAGGTGATGCGTCTGAACAATACTTTGGCCCGCTTGCAAGTGGCGATCCTGACTTTCCTGTACCTATAGCAGAATCACACATAATTGTTATAGTAGGCAACGTAATCCAAATTCCTGTTACAAACTATGTATTAGTACAAAACCCTGCCGGCAAGCCAGCTGGATGGTATCTAGATTTTGGTTCATCACCATTATCAGTTCCAGATGTAGGCGAAACAGTAACAGCCATACATAACTTCGACAAATAATTCAATAAATACTGTGTCAAGGAGATTATTGAGTGGCACAAGTCGGTAGAATATCTGGTCCATTACTACAAGAAAATTTAATACGTAACGGTATTGATTTAGCCTTTCGTAATGATTTAAGCACTACAGAACTTTTATATTTAGATGTTAACAATGACAAAATAAGTGTTAACAAAAATTCTCCTACAGCAGAACTAGATGTAGACGGAACACTTGGTGCAACCAACCTATTAACTGATGCAACTTCTACTACAATTAATAATCTCACATTTACAAACAATAGAATTGATATTTTCAATACAGCAGTAGATGATAAAATTTATTTAGATGCCCAAGAAGCAATAGTAGTAAACAATCTACAAACAGAACAATTTTATATTTACGATAATAAAATTACAACAAAAGATAGTAATGCAAATATAGATTTATTTGCAAACGGAACAGGTACTGTTGAAATACTATCTAACCTTAATGTTGATGGAAATCTACATGCTACAGGAAATCTAACATTTGACGGCAATATAACATTTGGTGATACATTATCACAAGATACTGTAACATTTTCCGCAGATATCGACAGCGATATTATACCTGATCAAACTGGTGTTTTCAATTTAGGACAAAATGGTAAACGCTGGGGAGAAATGCATGTTAATTTAGTAAATGGAGAATTAATAGATGTTTCCGAATATAATGCAGGCGGTGTATACATATCTTTTAGGCCAGGCAATATTTTTTATGTTGCACAAAACGGTGATGACACAAATGTAGGCGACACACAACAAGGACCTTTTAGAACCATTAAACATGCGTTAGATGTAGCAGATGCAAGTGTTAGTGGTCCTGTAACAATCTACGTTTATCCAGGTGAATATCAAGAACAAACACCTCTAGTAGTTCCAACAAATGTCACTGTTGTAGGCGCTGATATGCGCAATACTGTGATTATGCCAGACAGTGCAAATCAAAGTGAAGATATTTTTCATCTAAACGGCGAAACAACTATACAAAATTTAACATTAAAAGACTTTTTCTACGATAGCATAAATGATAAAGGATATGGTTTTAGGTTTGCTCCTAATACAACAGTATCAACTAGAAGTCCTTACATTCAAAACTGTACTGTAATTACCCAGGGATCGAGTACACCTACTGAAGATCCTAGAGGTTTTTCACAAGCAGATGCAGGTAAAGGTGCGTTAGTTGACGGCGCAGATGTAACTGGTGCAAGTCAAGAAGCAAGTATGCTATTCCATAGTTGTACATTTATTACTCCTGGTGTAGATGCTCTTACAATGACAAATGGTGTAAGAGTTGAATGGTTAAATTGTTTTACATACTTTGCCGATAGAGGCCTTTACGCAGTAGACGGTGCTACAGGTCATTTAAGCACAGACGGAAGCACTATATTATACGGTGCAGAATTACGCTCAATTGGAAGTGCTAACATATACGGAAATTACGGTGCAGTAGCAGATGGTTCTAATACATTAATGTATCTAATACAGCACAATATGGCTTACATCGGAGCAGGAAAATTTGTAGACAACGATCCTAGTAGAAGTGTTGAATCGCAACAAACAGTTGAACTTAACAGCGGTAGAATAAGATATCAAGTAACTGATCACAACGGAAAATATTCTGTAGGAGATAATTTTTATATAGACTTTGAAACAGGTGAAACATCAGTAGACATTTCGAGTTTGACTGCTAATGGTATAACAGGAATTATTATTACAGATCCTGTAAGTGGTAGGGTTACAAGAGTTACTCCTACCAACATAGAAACAGGCAATCTTCAATTTTTTGCAAATAGATTAGAATCTAAATCTGGTGATGTAATTGTAAGATCTTATACTAACACAATTAATCTAAATAAAAATACAAATATTACAGATAATCTTTCTATAAGTGGGAATTTAAGTTTCGACGGTAGTTTAAATGTACTAGGAAATGAAGCAACAGACACCTTAAGTCTTAATGTAGATATAGATCAAGATTTTAATCCTCACGAAACCTTAATATATTCACTAGGTACAGACACAAAAAGATGGAAAAAGATTTTTACATCTCAAGTAAATGCAGACGGTATTACATTTTTTGATAATGTTGTAACTACAAATGATACAAACGCTAGTTTAGAACTGAGAGCTAGTGGAACAGGCAATGTATATGTACCTGCAAACAACATTTTAGTGACTAATGATTTTGATGTATTACAAACTAGCAACTTAACAAATGTTTCTATAATAGGTGATCTAAGTACAAGCGGACATATTAATCTAGCATCCAACTTTACTACAGAAAATGCTATTCTACAACAAGGATTAATTGTAGGAGCAAGTGCTCAATTTGAAGAAATACTTGTAGACACAAATGTTATTACAACTACAAACACAAATGCAGATCTAGAATTACGTGCTAATGGCACAAGTACAGTCAATTTACAAGAAAATGTAGATGTTACAAATAATCTCAGTGCAAAAGATATTAGTGTATCAAATACAACTATTACACAGAATGTTACTTCCGATAATGCTAACATTGGCAATTTAGAAATAAACGACAATTATATTGAAACTAAAAGCATTAATGGAAATTTAACATTAACATCATTAAAAAACATTACTATACCTAGCAACAACACTGTGCTAGGACAACAACTTACAGTAAACGGTACAAGCATTCTAAATAGTAATTTAAGCATCACAGGCGATATAACACAAATAGGTAATACTACACAAACTGGCAATACTACTGTGCTAGGAGAATTTACTGTTGGCGATGTTTATATCGAAGATAATTTTATTACAACTACTAATTCTAATAGTAATTTAGAACTACGTACAAACAGTACTGGTGAAGTTTTAATACCTAATAACGATGTACAAATTAATAAAGATTTAACAGTAAGCACAGATACGGATTTACAAAGTACTGCAATTACTGGTTCGTTAACACACACTGGCAATAGAAATCAAACTGGCAATACTACTGTGCTAGGAGAATTTACTGTTGGCGATGTTTATATCGAAGATAATTTTATTACAACTACTTCAGGTAATCTAACATTAAGTGCAACAGGTGACATTAATGTTGATACTAATGATGTAGAAATTGCTCAAGATTTAACTGTAAGCGGCGCTACAAGTTTACAAGATACTACTATTACTGGCACAGTTACACAAACGGGTAATAGAACGCAAACTGGTAATTTAGACATTGCTGGAGAAATTAGTAACGGAAACATATTAATAGAAGATAATTTTATCACTACTACTAATTCTAATAGCGATTTAGAATTACGTGCTAATGGTGCAGGCGTAATTTTAATACCTAACAATAATATACAAATTAACAATAATCTAACTGTAAGCACAGACACAGATTTACAAGATACTACAATCACTGGCACAGTAACACACGTTGGAGATACTACACATACTGGTAATATCACACAAGGTGGTGAATTAACAGTTGATAATGTTTACGTTGAAGATAACTTTATTACAACTACCTCTGGTAATTTAATATTAGAATCAGCTGGCACTGGAACAATTAATGTTGACAGCAACGATGTAGAAATTGCTCAAGGCTTAACTGTAAGTGGAGCAACTAGTTTACAAGGTACTACAATTACTGGCACTCTAACACACGTTGGTAATAGAACGCAAACTGGTAACTTAGATGTTGCTGGAGAAATTAGCAACGGCAATATTCTAATTGAAGACAACTTTATTACTACTACAACTAGTAATTCAGATTTAGAGCTAAGAGCTAATGGCACAGGTAGAGTTATAATAGATCCCGACGATCCTATTACAATAGAAAACAATCTAAGTGTTACAGGAAATTTATTTTACACAGGCGCATTGACTATAAATGGGGATGTAGTAGTAGGTCCGAGTACACAAGACGGTAGTTTAACCGTTAGTGAAAATCTTACAATATCTGGCGAATTAGATGTAAGTGGATTTGCACAATTTGAAGAAATACTTATAAACAATAACTTTATAACAACAACAAGCACAAACGCAGATCTTGAATTAAGAGCTTCTGCTACAGGAAATGTTGTTTTACAAGAAGAAGTTGAAGTTACAAATAATCTAAATGTAGGCGCAACACTATCTACTCAAAATGCAAATATTGTTGATAGTGTTACAAGCAATACTTTTGATAGTTCTGGAATAACATTTACTGCAAATACAATCACTCAAAAAAATACAATATCTAATCTAGAAGTTAAAGCGAGCGGAACAGGTATAGTTACATCAAAGAATAGTGTTGTTATTGACAATGATCTAACAATAAATGGCAATACAAACATTCAAAATTTAGAATTAGCTGGCTTAACACAAACAGGTAATACAGTTCAAACTGGAGACTTGACTGTAACAGGAAATGTTACTGTAAATGATTTATTTGTCTCAGATGCAAGTTTTGATTTCGAAAAGTATGTGATAGGCGGAAATTTAATAACAACTAAAACAAACGAAGATGCAATACTTAAAGCCGCAGGTACAGGAAACATATTATTAAATGAAGGACTGACAATTGGTGGCAATCTTACTGCAAATGTAATATCTTCGGACAGTGTTTACATTGATGATAGTGTTTCGTTAGAAGTTTTAGAAGGCAGTACTGACATACAAATGTTTGACAATGTTATTACTACTTCTTTAAGCAATAGTGATTTAGAATTAAGGACAAACGGAACTGGTTCTATAACATTTGATGATTTAGAATTCAATCAAACAACTCTTACAACACAAAATAATTTTACTTTTGCTACAGATAATCTTACAGCATCAGCATCTACAACTATACAATTACCAAAAGGAAGCTCTGCACAAAATCCTAATACCCAAGGTGCTATAAGATTTGATACAGATACAAGTACATTTGAAGGTTATAATACTAGTGTAATAGGATTTGGTGGAGTATACTCGGATGACAAACAAACTGCAATTACTGTAAACAACAGCGATGATATTAATATTTTTGTTGGTGGCTTTACCGAAGATTCTGCAGGACAAGTAGCACAAGTTTCGGGACAACAAATTAGACTACATAGTCTACAAGTAGATGATATTAATATTGATCAAAATGTTATCTCAACAAATGTAAGCAATAGTAATCTTGAACTTACTCCAAATGGAACTGGAGTTATAACTACAGGAAACTTTAGTATTAGCGCAAATGTAATTACAAACATCGAGCCTAATGCTAACATAGAAATAAAAGGTACAGGACAACAATGGGTTGTATTTGAAGGCAATTCAGCAATCAAGTTTCCTTCAGGCGATACAGCATCTAGACCAAGCAATCCAGTTGAAGGAATGACAAGACACAATACTGATTCTAATGAATTAGAAACCTGGATAGGAAATCAATGGCGAACTTCTGCAGGGGAATTTGCTAGTATTTCAGAAGCACAAATGGAAGAAGAAGCGTTCGTTCAGACGCTAATCTACGGCTAATCTGCGTTTATTTTAAAATCATATAAATACTATTAATGCATAGTACGACCATACTTGCAGGTACAAACTGTGGTTAGCCAGCAAAGAACCGAGAGGGTGAAAATTAGGCTAGAGGGACAGGATCCCCGTATTGAGGAGAAGAGATGGCTGTTGGTCGCATAAGTGGTCCGCTCTTAAAGCCTAACTTGATTCGTAACGGAATCGATTTAGCCTTTGAGACAGACTTATTATATCTAAAAGTAAGTGACGGTGACAATCTCATCGGCATAAAAACAACAACACCTCAATACGAATTAGACGTAAATGGTACTATTCGTACTACAAATCTAGCAGTTACAAATAGAGCAGATATCGGTAATGTTAACATACAAGGTAACACTATCTGGTCTGATGATCAATTTTTATATCTAGGTAATGCAGAAGATATAGTCTATAACAATAGTTTACAAGTTGATAGTGTAAGCATAGAAGGTAACACTATTAGCACTAATCAATCAAACGCAAACTTAGAACTCCAACCTAATGGAACAGGAACTGTAGAAGTTCTAAGTGATATGAATGTTACAGGAAACATTCATGCAACAGGCAATATATCAGCAGATGGTAATATAAGTATTGGCGATGCTGACACAGATAATGTAACTTTCAACGCAGAAATTGCATCAAACATAATTCCAGATCAAAACGATACCTATAAGCTAGGCGAAAATGGAAAAATTTGGAATGACGTTTGGGTCAATCAACTTTACGCAACATCTGTAACATCTACAAATTTAGAAGTAGACGGTATAGATCTTACACTTAGACAAGGCAATATAGTATTTGTTGCAGAAAATGGTGACGATACTAATTCAGGCACACATCATCAAGATCCTGTAGGTAGTGTTAAGTATGCACTAGACAATCTAGTAAGTGCAGGCGATACAGTATTTGTTTATCCTGGAATTTATGAAGAAGAATTTCCTTTAACTATTCCGTCAGGAGTTACACTACTAGGTCAAGATCTAAGAAGTGTAACAATACAACCAACTGATGCAACAAAATTTAACAACGCAGTTTTACTTAACGGTGAAACAACGATTGAAAATATAACTATCAAAGGATTTTACAGCAGCCAATCGACTCAGACTGTTTTGACTGATACAATTGATAACCCTACTGCATTTAGTACAAGTTTAAACGATCAATTTGCTAGAGCTGTAAGTGTTAACGAAAATTATACAATTATAAGTGCGTATGCCGAAGGTGATGCTGGTGGTACTAATTCAGGTAAAGCATACATTTATGACACAGCAACCGGTGCACTACTACATACGCTAGATAATCCAAACGCTTATAGCACAAGCGCCGGTGATAATTTTGGATATGATGTAGATATTTCAGATACAAAGGCTATTGTAGGTGCTTGGCTAGAAGATGATGCTACCAGCGGTGGTAGTTCGGGTAAAGCATACATATTTGATCCAGCAACAGGTGCACTACTACTTACGCTAGATAATCCAAATGCCTATCCATCCTCTACAGACCGTTTTGGCGCAAGTGTTGCAACAACAGATACACACGGAATAGTAGGTGCTTATTTAGAAGATGAAGCCGGCGGTACTAGTTCAGGTAAAGCATACATTTATGAATACGGGGATGTCTTTAATTTTAGCGATGTTACTAGTATAAACATAACACAAATTGAAGTCAGGGGAGACTTAAATTTTGGTAATCCTGCCGAAGCTATAAATCTAAGACTTGCAGGAGAAACATCTTACAATGCTTATGCTGGAACAAATGATGGTAGTGTCTGGGAGCTGGCTAATGGCAACGGAACATGGCTCGGACCTCAGCCTTCAGGAACTGCTTTAAATATTGAATTTACTTTAGGTAATGACATTAATTTTGCGCCAGGTGGTATGACCAATTGGTGGGAAGTTAAATTAACTGTGGATTTTACTAGAAACGGTAAACCAGATGTAACTAAAGAATTAGTGTTTGGAGCACCGAATAAAAATGCAGGAACAGTCAACAGTGACGGAAGTGGTGATATTCTTTATAATATAAACCAATATTCATTTGTTTTAGATAATCCAAACGCATATAGCACAAGTACAAGTGACTATTTTGGATGGGATGTAGATATTACAGATGATTATGCTATTGTTGGTGCTTATTTAGAAGATGATGCTGGCGGTAGTAGTTCAGGTAAGGCATACATATTTGATATAACTACTGGTAATTTAATACATACCCTAGACAATCCAAACGCTTTCGATACAAGCAACGGTGATAATTTTGGATATGCAGTAGCAATAGACGGTAACCGTGCTATAGTAGGTGCTTATGCAGAAGATGATGCAGGTGGTACTAATTCAGGTAAAGCATACATATTTGATGCAACTAATGGTAATTTAATACATACCCTAGATAATCCAAACGCTTATAGCACAAGCGCCAGTGACTATTTTGGATGGAATGTAGATATTTCAGGCAATTACGCCATTGTCGGCGCTCAGGGCGAAGATGATGCTGGCGGTAGTAGTTCAGGTAAAGCATACATATTTGATGTAATAAGCGGACAGTTACAAAGCACATTAGACAATCCAAACGCTTACGATACAAGTGCATTTGATGCTTTTGGATATAGAGTAAGTATTTCAAATACAAAAGCTCTCGTAGGTGCTTATGCAGAAGATGATGCAGGTGGTGCTAGTTCAGGTAAAGCATACATGTTTAATATAGCAGAGTCTATAGAAGACGGATATGCGTTCCGTTATGCAGACGGTGCAACTGTTTCTACTAGAAGTCCATACATAAAAAATGTCACAGTAATAACAGAGGGTACAACGGTAGCACTTGGTACTAATAGTTCAGATGACCCTAGAGGATTTAACGCAGGAAATGCAGGTAAAGGTGTTTTACTTGATGGTAGTGCTCTAGCAGATGGAAGTAGAGAAGCAAGTATGCTTTTCCATGCTGTAACATTTATAACACCTGGCGTAGATACAGTACAAGTAACAAACGGTGGTAGAATAGAATGGCTTAACTCGTTCACTTATTTTGCAAACAGAAGTTTTTATGCCTATGACGGTGTACAAGGAAAATACAGTGACGGTAAAACAAGAATTAGGTTAAGCGGTGTAAGCGGTACATTTGCCGCAGGCGAAACTGTAACATTCACTTCAACTGATGCAAGCACAGTTTACACTAAAGTAATAGATGGCTATGACAGCAATACTAATGTAATTACTATTCCTGGTAAAGACGTTGATTTACTTGACTTTGATAAAACGCCGCAAAGCATTTCCTCAACAGGCGGCGCAACTGCAACAGCAATAGAAAACGTTGATGTAAGAGACTTTGGTGCAGAAGTGCGTATGATCGGTAGTGCTTCTATATATGGTAATTTTGGTTTAGTCGGTGACGGCGAAGGCGTACTAATTTACGCTATAGGACACAATCTTGCTTACATAGGAAATGGCAAAGAAGTTACTAACGATGACATAACAGTAGTGCAAGCAAATGAAGTTGTTACTGCTAACGGTGCAAAAATTAGATATAACTCTGTTGATCACAAAGGTGACTTTAGAGTAGGTGATTTATTTTATGTAAATCAAGAAACTGGCACAGTAAGTTTTGCAGTAACTGATTTTAACATTGACACAACAAATGGCGTAACAATTACAGACGGATCTAACACAACTTTAATAGAAGGGTCGAAGATAGATGTAGGTGATTGGAGAATTAGTAACAATACAATAGAAACGCTTACGCTTGATGCTGTAATTGACGCAGTGGGTGATATCGAATTAGATTCTAATGTTAATATCACAGGAAATTTAGATGTTACAGGTAATGTTACTGTAGGCGGTAACATTACTATAGGTGACGATGCAAATGACACAATTCAGTTTGTAGCAGGCATAGACTCAGATATTGTTCCAAGTGCAGATAATACTTATGATTTAGGTACAGTATCTAAAACATGGAAAAGTCTACAAGTTAATGAGATTGCAGTTGATGCAATCCAAATTAAAGACAATTACATTACAACTACAGAATCAAACTCAGATCTAGAACTAAGAGCTAGTGGTACAGGAGAAATACTTGTACCAAATAATAATGTACAAATAGATAATAATCTAACTGTTAACGGTATTACTTCATTAGGTGATACAAATGTATCAGGTACCTTTTCTCTAGATGGAGACTTTACTCATACAGGTACTGTAACTGTAGGACAAGACTTTACAGTTAGTCAAAATCTTACTGTTGGTGCTGATGCTCAGTTTGAAGAAATATTAATAGATGGTAATGTAATTACTACAACAACTTCTAATGCTGATTTAGATTTAAGAGCCGCAGGCACCGGTAGAATACTTGTACCAAACAACGATGTTAACATAACAAATGACCTAGCAGTAACAGGTGATATAACTGCTGACAACTTAACAGCAACTGCCAACATAACAGTAAATGATGCTAACATAGGCGATGTACAAATTAGCGGTACAACTGTTGAAGCAACTGCATCAAATGCAGATTTAGAATTACGTGCTAACGGAACAGGCGACATACTAGTTCCAAGTAACGATGTTATTCTTTCACAAGACTTAACTGTACAAGGTAATACAACGCTACAAAACACAGCCGTAAACGGTGATATTACTCATGTTGGTAATACAACACAGACAGGTAATGTTACTATAGCAGGAGAATGGACTAACGGCAACATTTACATAGAAGATAACTTTGTTACAACAACTCAAAGCAATTCGGATTTAGAACTAAGAGCTAGTGGCACAGGAGAAATCCTTGTGCCTAACAACAACGTACAAATAGATAATAATCTTACTGTAAGCGGCACTACAGATTTACAAAATACAACTGTAACAGGAACTATCACACATGCTGGCAATGCAACACAAACCGGTAATTATACAATTACTGGTAGTTGGACTAACGGCGATATTCAAATTGACTCTAATACAATTGAAACAACTCTTTCTAATAGTGACTTAGAACTACGTGCAAGCGGTAGTGGCACAATTAATGTACCGAACAATAATGTTACATTTAGCCAGGCACTTACTGTAAGCGGTGCTACCGATTTACAAAACACAACTATAACAGGTACAATAACACATACTGGAAATTTTGTACAAACAGGTAATTTTGATATAGCAGGAACCATATCAAATGGCAATATACAGGTAGCAGGTAATGTTGTTGAAACTACTGTTTCAAACAGTGATTTAGAATTACGTGCTAGTGGCACAGGAGAAGTCCTTGTGCCTAATAATAATGTACAAATTGATAACAACTTGACTGTTAGTGGAGCAACAGACTTACAAGGTACAAATGTAAGCGGAACAATAACACACACTGGCGACACAACACAAACTGGAAACTATACAATTTCCGGAACGTTTACAAATGGTGATATTCAAATTGCTGGCAATGTTGTTGAAACAACTCTTTCAAATAGTGACTTAGAACTTAGAGCTAGTGGCAGCGGTACAATTAATGTACCTAGCAATGATGTTACATTTAGCCAGACATTAACTGTTAATGGCTCAACAACTTTAGCCGATACTAGTATTACAGGTAATATCACACATACAGGAAACATTACTCAAACTGGTAATTTTAACATTGCAGGTGAGATATCTAACGGAAACATATTAATAGAAGATAATTTTATCACTACTACTAATTCTAATAGTGATTTAGAATTACGTGCTAATGGCACAGGTAAACTATTAATTCCTAACAATGATGTTGAAATAACTAACGATCTTTATGTCACAGGAGATGCATATTTAGGTTACACAGAACTAACTGGTAATGTTACTATTACTGGCGATATTACTCAATCAGGCAACTATTCTATTACTAATAATGTATCAGTTGGCCAAAATTTAACTGTTACACAAAAAGCACAATTAGAAGAAATACTAATTGATGACAACTTTATTACTACAACAACTTCTAATACTGATCTCGAACTTAGAGCAAGCGGTACAGGAAAAGTTTTAATACCTAGTAATGATGTAGATATTACAAATAATCTAGCAGTAACAGGCGACATTTCAAGTCAAAATGTTACAGTATCTGGAACGACTACAGCAGATAGATTTACAACTGGTGATATCGTAATTGATGACAACTATATTACTACAACTAATAGCAACAGTAATTTAGAGTTGCGTTCAAGTGGTACTGGAAATATCTATATGCCAGACAATGATGTAGTCGTTGAACAGGATTTAACAGTATCTGGGACAACTAATCTTGCTCAAACTACTATTACAGGCGATATTACTCATACAGGTAATACCGTGCAAACTGGTAATATAACACTAACAGGTAACATGAATGTTACTGGAAGCGTAAACTTTAGTTCTGCCGCACAATTTGAAAATATACAAATTGCAGGAAATGTTATTGAAACTACAGAAAGTAATTCAGATCTTGAACTTAGAGCCGCAGGTACTGGCAATGTTATTATTCCTGACAATAATGTTACTATTGCTAATACGCTAACTGTTAATGGTGTTATTAATGTTACTGATATCTTCAGTACAGGTTCTATAGAAGCTAACAATTTTACTACTGGTGATATATTAATTGATGACAATTATATTACAACAACCTTAAGTAACAGTAATTTAGAATTACGTGCTAATGGCACTGGTAGTGTAATTATAGAAGATTTTGAATTTAGCGGTTCAACAATATCGTCTCAATCAGACATTACAATAAGCACAGTTGCAGGAAATATGATTATTGATGGCACTGGAGCACTAACTTTACCTACAGGTGATATTTCACAACGCCCAACGCCAGTAGCTGGTCAAATTAGATTTAATAATGAAAATAGTATTTTTGAAGGCTACAATGGTAGTAATTGGATAAGATTAGACGGTGTACAAGACGCAGACGGGAATACTAAAGTTACAGCAGAATTAACACCTGGGGCTAATGATGATACTATTAGATTTGATGTTGCAGGAAGCACTATAGTAACTATAGACGGACAACAGATGACAGCTCCAAAAGTAATCGTTGATGACGTCCAGCTTGACGGTAATATGATAAGTACAGTATCAGCAAACACTGATTTACAGTTTAGTGCAAACGGGACAGGTAGTGTAGTATTTGAAAACTTTGGATTTAAAGATAATACAATTACTAATACAGTATCTGGTTCTAATACAAGTTTTATTACAACAGGAACTGGTTATGTAGAGTTTGCAGATCCTTATGGTATTGTTTTACCGGTAGGGGATAATGCAACAAGACCTGCAGGTGTAACAGGGATGGTTAGATATAATACATCGGATAAAAGGGTTGAGTTGTATGATGGAACAAGTTGGGTGTCAGTTGCAGGTGCGTCTGGCGGTATTAGTTTTGCAGATGCAGAGGACATTGCAATAGAAAAAGTATTAATATTTGGATAATGAGAAATGGCAACACTATTAAAAAATACAGTAATTAAAAGTTGTGGTACACAACCGGTGCTGATCTACGAAACTTTACCTACAACTAGGGTAACAGTGTTAGGTTTAAGTTTTACAAATCTAACAGATAAATTTTTATATGTAGATGTTATCGTAGAAGACGACACAAGTGTTTCAGGTTATTATTTAAAAGATTCAATTTTACCAGCAGGATCAAGTTTGAGAGCAGTAAGTACAGGTGAAAAATTAGTATTAGCACCTAGCAATAGATTACTTGTTAGATCTAGTTTAGATGATTCTGTTGATGTTATTGTTAGTTACGTGGAGATTACATAATGAGTTATTATATAGGTACAGGTCCAACAGACGTAATTGACGGTTTTGCAAAAAGATATTTTTACGGTTTGCGTAGAAATAATGACGGCGAGCTATTTTTAGTAAGATCAGATCAATTAAAGTTTGGCGATGATAATGTTATTACAATAAATGATCTAGGTGAGCCAGAAGGAAATTATAATGATTTTGAGGAAGGCATTGACTTTTTAGCAGGCATTGATCCTCAGCATCAAATTGAATACGATAATTTAAGATATCCTCAATACAGATGGGACGGTAGATATCTTACATATTATATTGATCATGCAACAGGACAGTTTATTCAAAGACTAAGTGAAGACTATGAATATCCTGAAGGACTATCTGGACCAGGATATTAAGGAGTTATAGATGCCAGAGTTTAATTTAGAAAGATTTAGATATATTTGGAGAGGTCCTTGGACTACAGGACGCGAATATAACAGAGATGATGTTGTACAGTACGGTGGTTCTTCTTGGACTTGTACACGAGTACACACTGCAACAACATTTGAAGCAGATCAAGATTATTTAGAAAATGTAGGCGATACACAACCAACTCCGTCTTGGACTAAAATGACAGATGGTTATGGCTTTAGAGGCAATTGGGGTCCAGATAATGCATACGGTATTGGCGAACTTGTATTCTACGGGGGTATACTTTATCTTTGTATAGACAACCATACTTCAGATAGTATTTTTGATACAGATTTAGATGCATCTCGTTGGGAAACATATGTATCAGGAAGTGCATGGAAAGGTGACTGGGACGAAAGTACAAGATATGGCATAGGCGACCTAATAAAATATAATGGAATCATTTATAGATGTAACACAGGACATACGTCTGCAAGTATAGACTTAGGATTAGAAAATGATCAATCTAAGTGGACTATAGTATTTTCTGGCGTTGAGTATGCAGGGACATACACTCCTGGTGTAAGATATCGTGCAAATGATTTAGTAGAATATGGTGGTTCAGTTTTACGTTGCATTACTGGATATACTGCTGGTGCAAATTTAGACGCAACAAAATTTCAAACGGAATTCCATGGTTTAAAATATGCAGGCAATTGGGACACTAACACATATTATGCAGTTGGTGATACAGTAGTCAACGGCGGATATGTGTTTAGAGCATTAACAAATAATGTTAATAGATCGCCTAGTGACGATTACACGCTTAGTCCTGGAAGTCCAGACTGGGAAATTTTAATTAAAGGTAACAATGTAAAAGGAGAATGGCAACCCGATACATTATATAAGACAGGCGACATTGTTATAAGAGGCGGACAACTTTACCAAGCACAGGAAGACACGCAACGTGATGGTAGTACTGACGATTACTTAGACAATACTTACTGGAATCTTATACTAGAAGGCCAAGCATGGAAAAGTGGTTGGCTAGAAAACATAGTTTACTTTGTCGGAGATGTTGTAACATTTGAAGGAAGTACATGGAAATGTAATACTCAACACATATCAAGTTATGGCGAAGATGACAATCCAGATTTTCCTAGTAATTTTCCTGGAGATAGCGGAAGCGGATTTGAGTATTGGGACTTATTAATTTTAGAAGGTCCTAATGTAGGAATGAATCAGCGAGGCGATTTACTTACATATAACTATTCGAGAGGTATACTCAACGACGGCAGTACTGTAGGACCTACAGGTGTAAGATTAGATAGTTTTGGTAAAGTTTTGACAGTGGGCAACGATGATACAGTTGCATACAGAAACTTCGGAGATGTTGATAGGACAATATTCGTAGCATCAGACGGCATAGATGATTTTGATCAAGAAGATGCTGGAAGTTATTACAAGCCATACAGAACTGTAGGATTTGCATGTAGAAGAGCCGACGATGGCTTTGACGGAACAACCTCAATTTATGTTGCTACAGGAACTTATAAAGAAGCATTGCCGATATCAATACCTAAGCAAACAGCGGTGATTGGTGATGAACTAAGAGCAACAGTTATAGAAGCATGTCCTGCAGAGACAGTACCTGCTTCAGATAGAGGGATACGTATAGATGCAATTGATAGGATTTCAGATATTATAGAAGCATTGGTTGCGCAAACTACAGTTACAACAAGTTCGGGAAATACTACAACACAGACTATTGTAAAAGATACTGTAACCGTAAATGTATCATACGATCCTCCGCAATATGATGCAGACGAAAACGAAATATACGAATCGTCTTACACGGAAGATCAACCTATAGCATCTTCAGTTGAAGCGGCACAAGAATTCCAAACATTGATTGCTAACACAATCAGTAAAATTAATTTTATTGCAAACAGCGGTCCAACAGATCCAGTAATAAGAGGCTCGTTAGATAAAATTACAGATGAAAATTTTATAAATGCTTTAAGGATTTTTAATGCTAATAAAACATTTATATTAGATGAAGTGATGGCATTTTTAGCGGCATCTCCTTGGGCAGGACAATACGATGTTCATGAATACAGAACTTTCATTCATGAATACATTTTATTATTAGCTAAAGATTATGAATATAGTAGTAATTACGAAGTAGTCTTAGCAGGTAGAAGATATGCTAATAGTATAACAGGTTCGTCTTTAGAAGATATGTTCTATTGTAGAGATACTACAGGTTTAAGAAACTGCACTGTAAAAGGGTTAACCGGCAGTTTAAATCCTCCGGTATCTTTTGAAGTATATCAAAGACCAACTGGTGGCTCATATGTATCACTTGATCCAGGCTGGGGTGTTGACGACAGTAGACAATGGATTATGAATAGATCACCTTATATTCAAAACGTAACAACTTTTGGTACAGCATGTGTAGGACAAAAAATAGATGGCGCTCTACATAACGGCGGTAATAAATCTATTACAAGTAATGACTTTACGCAGGTATTGAGTGATGGTATTGGTGCATGGGTAACAAATAATGGTAGAGCAGAACTTGTTTCTGTGTTTACATACTATGCCCAAATTGGTTACTTTGCAGAAGCAGGCGGAATTATACGTGCGACAAATGGTAACTGTTCATATGGAGATATCGGTGCATTAGCGCAAGGAAATGATCCTAACGAAACTCCTCAATCTGCAACACTAAACAATAGAGACAACCAAGCACAAGTTGCAAACGCTTTTGCAGGTGAAAGAAATGACGAAGTCTTTATATTTGAAATGGAAAATGCAGGACAAGAGTATACAGAAGCATCTTATAATATTGTTGCATCAGGTACTGGTGTAGAAGTAGTACAAGAAGATTTTAGAGACAAAGCAATTTTTGAATCAAGAATATTAAGAGCTGAAGACAGTAGTTTAGAAGGTGGTTTTGGATTTTTCTTAACAGGTAACAACGCACAAGAAGGTGACACAACTACTATCACAGTTGCCTCTAGTTCAGAGTTTACTAAAGAAGAAGTTTTAGGACTTAGAATTATTATTACTTCAGGTGAAGGTACAGGTCAATATGGATATATTCAAGATTACAATCCTTTGCAAAAACTTATTACAGTATATAGAGAAAGTGACAATCAACCAGGTTGGGATCATTTAGTACCAGGTTGGCCTATAACAGAAGTTCTTACAACAAGTACTGCTTATAGAATAGAACCTAGACCTGTGTTTAGTGAACCTACATTTTCTGCAGAGGTGCAAAGTGCTCCTATCAGTGTTACATGGCAAGATATTACATATGGCGAAACCTTCCAAAGTTTCTTAGCAATTCAGGGTACAGGAAATAAAAATGGTACATTAGAAGGTGATGCAGTTGCAGAAGATGCGGCATTTAACGTAACTAAAGACGGCAGAGAGTACACAGTATCACTAAGTAGTTCAGGACAAGGATACGCAGTAGGCGACATAATTACAATTTCAGGTTCACAGGTCGGCGGATTTGATGGACAGAATGATATTAAAATTTATGTAGAAGCAACGACCGATGATAGTACAGACAGCATTACTCAATTTAGATATGAAGGATTAGGACAAAGCGGATATTATATTGCTTTACCAAATTCTGGACAAGTTGCTACAATATCTTTAGATGGTAGTGAATGGAATAATATTGTGCTACCTGAAACAGGAAGTTGGAATAGTATTGCCGCAGGCGGTACAGCATTTGTAGTAGTTAAATCTGGTACTAATGTATTTTATTCAAGAAATGCAGAAGATTGGACAACATCGACATTACCTGTAAATCAAAACTGGACAAAAGTAAATTATGGTAATGGAGTTTTTGTTGCAATATCAGAAGAATCCAACGATGCGGCATATAGCACAAATAACGGAGCAACTTGGTCATCAGTGACATTACCTACAGTAGGAGATAGTACTCAAAGTGTTTGGGCAGATATTGCCTACGGCGGAAATAAATGGGTAGCAGTAGGAAGAAGTAATAGTGCAGTTGCAATCGGAGATTATAATGCTGACACAGATACCTGGACATGGACACAAAGTTCTTTAGATACTGCTGAAGATAGTACACAAGCAGATTGGATAGCAGTTGAACATGGTAATAACAGATTCCTTGCAATTAGCACTCAAGGCGATGTTAGATATAGTTGGGACGGAGTTACATGGTACGGAGCAATTATGCCAAGCCAAGACGGTTCTACAGCATTTAATTGGAGAAGTGTAAAATACGGAAATGGTATTTTCTTTGCAGTTTGCGATGCTGAAGGAGTAAGCATAGGTGACGATGCACCTCCGGTTGGAGGTAGAACTAACTATGCGGCAACGTCAGTTGATGGAATAGTTTGGGAAAGCAGAACGTTAGCTTCGTCATTAAAATGGAAGGCTATAACTTATGGTAGACCCGAAAACATCGAAGAATCAATAACAGACATAGATCCTTATTGGATTGCAGTTGCTAATGAATTAACTGGTGTTACAAATAGAATTAGAGCTGGAGCAAGAGCTCAAGGTAGAGCTATTGTTGAAGGTCAAAGAATTTCAGAGATTAGAATGTGGGATGTAGGAAGCGGATATATTTCTGCTCCAACTTATGAAATAATTGATGCTAATCAAACAAGTGATGCATTTATAGATTTAAGGGTAGGTAATGGTGTACTAGGTCAACCTACATTTACTGGAAGAGGTAAATCATATAAATCTAGTACAACAACTGTAGAAATTATAGGAAACGGATTTGCAGATATATATCCGGAAGGCCGATTCATTACAATTAGTGGATTAACTAGATTACCAGGACCTGGTGCTCAACTAAGATTTTCACCCGTAACTGCTGAAAGTCAAATTCACAGAGCAGTTACGATTGAACTGTTACGCACAGAGGTTGATGGAGGTTTAACTGCAAAAATTAGAATATCACCTACATTTAATAAAGAACTTACATATGATCACGATACAACTTTAGAAATTAGAGAAAGATACAGTCAATGTAGAATTACAGGTCACGATTTCTTAGATATAGGAACAGGTAACTTTGAAGAGACTAACTATCCAACTTTATATGCAACAGGTGATTATTTTGATGCACCTGAAAATGAAGTTGTAGAACTCGACGGTGGAAGAGTATTTTACACTAGTACAGACCAAGATGGTAACTTTAGGGTTGGTGAACTGTTTGCAGTTGAGCAGGCAACTGGTATTGTTACTATTAGTGCAGACTTCTTTGACTTAGACGGTTTGACTGAATTAGCACTAGGTGGTATTAGAGTAGGTGGTTCTGGAACAGTAATTAGAGAATTTAGTAAAGATCCGTTCTTTACTGAGGATTCTAATAACATTGTACCAACACAAAGAGCAATCAAAGCGTACTTAACTAACAGACTAAACGTTGGTGGTGCAGATTTATTAACAGCAAGTTTTGTTGCAGGTGTTGTTAGGGTTGGTCCTAGCCAGATTGCAACAACTACAGGACAACAATTGGTGTTTCCTGTACAAGTAGACTTTAGCGGAAGCGGTGCAAGTATAAATGGATCGATTCTTGCGCAAACAGTATTTTTCAATTCATTTAATGACATAGTTTAAAAAAATGAATAAATACTACAAATTCGGAGCATACGGAGCATAAAATGGCAGAATTTAGATTAGGTAGAATTAAATTTGTATGGCAGGGCGACTGGGCAGGTGGCACTACATACTATCAAGATGATGTAATACGATACGGAGGTCGTACATACATTTGTGTTATTGGACATACAGCAGACAGTAGTTTTTATACTGACTTAGACTTTGCTCCAACAAGATGGAATCTATTAACAGACGGTCAAACGTGGAAAGACGATTGGACAACTAATACATTTTATGCTCTAAATGATATTGTTAAATATGGCGGAAACTTGTACATTGCTACAACTGCTCACACATCTGCCGCAACAAGTGCTCTAGGACTCGAAGCAAACCAAGCAAATTGGACAAATTTTGCACAAGGCATTGACTGGAAGGGTGCCTGGGCGACAAACACAAGATATAAAATCAATGATGTAGTGTCATATGGAGGAAAAGCATATATTGCAACAGCCGGACATACATCTCAAGCACTTGCTTCAGATGGTTTAGAAGCCGATATTGCAAATTGGGAGGAGTTTAATGAAGGTATTGCTCCTAAAGGTGATTGGGCAACTACAACTAGATATAAAGTAAATGATGTAGTAAAGTATGGTGCAGGTTTATGGATTTGTACAGCGGCTCACACCTCTGACGGGACAACATTTAATAATGATGTTGCTAACTGGGATCAGTTTGTAGAAGGATTTAAATTTGAAGATACATGGAGTGATGCTACTGAATATAAACAAGGCGATGTTGTTGTATACGGCGGGAATCAATATGTATCTAAAACAATAAACACTAATGCTAATCCTGTAACACAAACATCAGATTGGGGAGAGCTGTCAAAAGGCTTTAGTTTCCAAAATGATTGGGCAAGTGGTACAGCATACAAAGTTGGCGAAGTCGTTAGATTAAGAGGTTATACATACCTTGCAACAGCAGATAGTACAGGTCAAGAACCTCCTAATGCTTCTTATTGGACAAGATTAACAAGTGGCCTATCATGGCAAGGCGAATGGCTAGATGATCAAGCGTATAAACTAGGTGATGTTGTTCGTTATGATTCTAACGCATATGTCTGTGTATTAGGACACATTTCAGAAGGCGATGACTTTTCAACAGTCAATCCAGCAGATCCAGGCGGCGGAAACGAAAATAGCCGTCCTGATTTAGATGTAACAGGTACATACTGGAATGTATTAAGTATTGGTAGCGAAACAGCAGTAATGACAGCTCGCGGTGATATGGTTTATTACAGCGGTTCTGGTCCTGCAAGATTGCCAATAGGTACAGAAGGACAAATTTTACGTGCAGGCACAGAAGATCCAGAGTGGGTAACACTCGGAGAAACGGATCACGTTTATTACGTAGCGCCTCAAGGTGTAGACGGACCTGCTCCAATTAACGGACTTACACTCGATAAACCATTTAAGACAATACGCTATGCGTGTGAACAAGTAGAATTAGGACCAAGAAATCCTAATGCAAAAAGATTACTTACATTAAACAAAGCATTTATACAAAGAGAAATTGTAGAATGGACAAACTATCAAATCACAAATAATACTGCACCATTTACTACAGCATTCACATACGATACAAAAAAATGTGAAAGAGATATGGGCTATATTATTGAAGCATTAATACATGATATCGGACATAGTTCTAACGAAGAATCAAGAAAAGCGGCATTATCATATGTAAATGATGCAGGAAACTTTTACACATTAGGACAAGAAGCAGAAACAGTTGCATCAATTGAGTATGGATTAGCTCTTATAGAAAATGTTCTAAATCAAGAAGCACCTGCAACTAATTATCAAGCAGAAAATAGTGATAGTGCGGCATTTGTAGTTGTTGATCAATACTTTGAAGCAGGAATACAAGCCGAAGCAGGCGCACTTGCAGAACTTACATCCAATGTAACAATTATTACAGATGCAATTACTGCCGGTGAAGCAGATAATATACCCGCAGAATATGTACCTACTAAAATTATTAATGTTAAAACAGGAAAATATAGAGAAGTACTTCCTATTATTGTTCCTAGAGAAACTTGTATTTTAGGTGACGAACTACGTTCAGTAAATGCAGGCCCGGCAGGTAGTTTGTTTGACGATATTGATTCGTACTATAGTATGGACACGTTAGAGCGTTTAAAAACAGTAGTGTCTGAAGTTGTAGTCGGTACAACTGTAAGTGCAAGCACAGGAAATACATTAACACAAAATGCAGATTTTCCGTATGCAGACACAGAAGAACAAAATCGTATAGATAAATTAATTGATGTTATGATGCATAACATTGACTATAAAATTGGCGGAAGAAACTTTATTGAATCGTCTAGCAGTATACCTGTAGGTTATAATACCTCATTTTTAGCAGGATATGGTGATGCTAAGAGAAATATTTTAGGAAATAAAAAATTCCTTCAAGAAGAAATAATACAATATATTAATAATAATTATTCTACACTAAAATACAGTAAAACAAGTTGTCGTAGAGATGTAGGTTGGATTTTAGATAGTGTAGCATATGATATTACATACGGTGGTAATAGTCAGTCAATCAATGCAGGTTTAGCCTACTATGACGGGAGAGACGGTGACTCTGTTATTGATGCAGGGGAAAAGGCAGCAACAACAGCGGCTTGGACCTACTTGAAAAATTTAATGATTTCAATTGCACAAGCACAAACTGTTACACCATTAAATTCAAAATACGGTCAATTTAAAACAACCGCAGGATCAGCAGGCGCTGGCACTAGAATCGGTGAACTATTAGATATTATTATAGGAATTGTAAATTTAGGAACAACAAATGCTCCAAATGTAACAGTTACAGACATAGCAACAAATGTTGTTACAACAAGTACTTCACATGGTCTAAGTGTAGGTGATAGATTTAGAGCTAGAACAACATCAAATGGATTTGTAAAAAATACAAACTATTGGATTATTAGTACACCGGCTGCAAATACATTTACAGTGTCAGATTCGTACGGAGGAAGTGTAACTTCATTGACAAATGGGTCAGGATTAGCTATTGTAGGCGATGTTGTAGAAAGTGCAACTGTTGATACCTCAATTACTGTTGACGGCGGCGCAAGTATACAAACAGATGGCGAAGAAATAAGTGGCGCAACACAAGATACTGTATATGCTGTAATTGACGAATTAAATAAAACAAACTGGCATACAGACTTTATTATACAAACTGCTAATTTGACTGCTACAACATTCCAAGTTTATGTAGGTAAGAGTAGTATTGTACACACATATGTTAGCGGCGGTACAGTAACTAAAGCAGACGGAACTGTTTTAAACGTTCAAGATTTTGACTATGATAATCTAACAGGACAAGCAGAAGTAACTACTACTGCTAATCATGGACTTGTTGCTGGAGATATTGTAGACATAGAAGAAGTTTTAGTCACTTGTACAGATGCAGGCGGAGTTAGAGAACTTACATTCCCTAGGTCATTAAGTACAGATGGTCAAACAACTAAAACGTTTTATATTCAAAACAAGTGTATCAGAGATACAAGGCTTGTTATTGATGCTGTAATTTATGATTATATGTTTGGAATTAGAGATCAAGTTGTTAGAGCAGGTAGATCTTATTTAAGAGCCAATGCGGCAGATGTTTATACTAAAGGACAAAAAGCATCTACACTTACTGCATACGAAACTGCAAAAGATTACATTCTTGCAAATGTTACCCTATCTGCTACGGACAGATTTAGTGATGTATGGGATAAACTAGACACAATTATCTATGGCGGAACAACTGAAGGATCAAATCAAGTTTCGGACAGAAACAATGTAGAATATGCGGCTAGACAAATTGAATTAAATAGAGATTTTATTGTTGCTGAAGCTAGTGCATGGACTCAAATCAGAAATAAAATAACTGTAAGTTCAACAACAGCTTCAGGCGGTATAGTAACACATGCTGGAAATCCAAATGTTCAAAAATTTGAAGCAATAGAATTTAGTGCAGACATTGGCGGATTAACTGCTGGTACAACATACTATGTATATGAAGTTTTAAGTGATACAACATTTACAGTATCGGCAACTAGATACGCTACTTCAAAAATAACGCTGATTGACGAAACTAAAGCTGTTACAGCAGATTTAGTATACGATGATGCTAAGTGTAGAAGAGATGTGAATAGATATATAGATGCTATCATTTATGATTTAAAATATCCCGGCAATTACAAGTCTTATATGGCGGCAAGATATTATGCGAACGGCGTAATAGGCTCTTTAGAAGAAGACATGTACTATGTAAGAAATGCTACAGGCATTAGAAATCAAACATTAGCGGATCTAAGCGGAGACCTAGGTCCTGCAAATGCTTACGGAACAAGACGTCCAACAGCAGGCGCTTATGTATCTCTTGATCCGGGCTGGGGGCCAAAAGACGAAAGAGTTTGGATTAATGCCCGCTCCCCATACGTACAAAACGTAACAACATTCGGTACAGCGGCAGTTGGTCAAAAGATTGACGGTGCTTTACACGATGGCGGCAACGATAGTATTGTTTCAAACGACTTTACACAAGTTATATCAGACGGTATCGGTGCTTGGATTACTAATAACGGTAGAGCAGAACTTGTTTCAGTGTTTACCTATTATGGACATATTGGCTACCTTGCTGAAAACGGAGGTAGAATACGTGGTACTAATGGTAATAACTCATACGGTGACTTTGGTTCAGTAGCAGAAGGGTTTGATAACAGAGAAACTCCAGGAACTGCTATTGTTGATAACAGATTCCAGTATGTAGCTACTGTAGGAGATACTATAACAGACGGTGCTCAAGAAATTTTACAACTAGCATTTGATAATGCTGGTAACAATTATAGCGATGTTACTTGGGAGTTAAACGGAGCAGGTACAGGCGTCAGAGTAGAACAAACTGATTTCAGAGATGATGCAGTCTTTGACATAAGATTACTGGATAATGTAGACGATAGCACTAATGCTCCAGAAGCAGATGGAAACTTTGGTGGAACAGGATATCTTACTAATGCAAACACAGCTCAGGGAGGTACCTCAACAAGTTTAACTATTGCCGCTACAGATGATGAGCTAAGTTCAGCTTATATTGGAATGAAGTTGTTACTTACCGGCGGTAGTGGTGCAGGACAGTTTGGGATTATTGAATCTTATAATGCTGGTAATAAAATTGCTAACATTGTAAAAAGAGAAAAAGAAGTTGCATTAACTAGTATATCGGCTTCTTCTAAGTACGTAATTACAAGTTTAGGAAACACTGATTTTACAGCAATAGGAGCCAGTGCAACACCATTTGTCGGCGAAATATTTACAGCTACAGGTGCAGGTTCAGGCACAGGGACGGTTGATTCAGTATCAGACGGATGGGACAATATTCGTGCAGGTAATACAATAGTAACACCTGACGCTTCAACAACATATGTAATTGAACCTGAGATTAATTTCTCAGAACCTGCATATGAAAATGACGCAGGTACAAGTGCAGGCTCACTGTTGAATGGTGTATACTTTATTGGATTACAAAAAACATTCACTAATGTTTCAGCAAGCGGCGGCAAAGGTAACAGTGCAACTTTTGATGTAACAGTTAAAAATCAAAATTACACAGTAACACTCAACACCGCAGGCAACAATTATGAGCGCAATGATACCCTTACAATTTTAGGTAGTTTAGTTGGTGGAGAAAACAATACTAATGATATTACAATTACCCTTACTAGTGTAAACAGTACAAACGGCGAAGTTCAGGCATTTGATATTACAGGCAATGCAAGAGGCGGCAAGTTTATGGGTGTAGCATCAGGTGTAACTTCTGAATATAGTTATGATGGTGTTGACTGGACCGAGTCTGGTACAAATCCATCATTTGCAGGCGGTACCCAGAGAGTTGCATCGGTAGCAAGTGGAGCATTAACAGCACAAGAAGTTGCTGGTAGTTTTATTGTGGGACGTTCTTACACAATTCTAACAGTATCAGATACAGCATATACCTCTATTGGTGCGTTATCAAATCAACCAGGAACTATATTTGTTGCAACCGGTGTTGGAGCAGGTAGCGGTACAGCAACACCTAATCAAGATGTTGCAGTTGCAATAAATCCTCAAGGATATTCAGCATACAGTTATGATGGCGGTTTAACTTGGACACAAGGTGCTCAAGCATTGTCCGGAAGTGGCGGCAATATGCCTATGTCATACGGTAACGGAAAATGGATGGTAATAGAAGGCGGCACTAGCACAGGAGCAATAACAGCTAACGGCGGAACAAGTTGGACTGCAATTTCACTTCCGGTAGGAAATAATTGGGCCGATTTAGAATATGGTGCAGGTACTTGGGTAGCAGTAGCTTCAGACAGTAATACTATTGCTTATTCAACCGACGACGGCAATAGCTGGACTACAGCAGTTTTAACAGCCGCAGGTAACACCGGATGGAATAGTGTTGCATTTGGTAATAACAAATGGATTGTTGCTAACGATAATGCAAATGCAGATATTGCATATAGCAACGATAACGCAGATAGTTGGACTATACTAGATGTAGGATTCAATAATGACTATATTGTTTATGGTGGAGGCGTGTTTGCTCTTACTAATAGCACAACAGTTCATACATCCTCAGATGGTATTAATTGGACACAAAGAGCCGGAACAGTGCCAGCTAATGCAACCAGCAGTAAAGTAGCATTTGGTAATCCAAATTATGATTCAATGTTTGTATATGTTGATGATAATTCAACTACTACAAATAGAGTCAGAGCAGGTGCAAGAGCAAAAGCTAGAGCATATGTTTCAGAAACAAAAATATTTGCAATCAGAATAACTGATCCAGGATCTAACTATACAAGTACACCTAGTATGAGTATTACTGATCCTAATAACATTTACGAAGCTCCAGTTCAAGTTAGAGTTGGCAACGGTGTTATTGGTATCATTGACTTTAAGAACAGAGGCGCAGGCTACGTAAGTGCAAGTGCAAGTATAAGTGACGGTAACGGTTATGCTGACATTTATCAAAGTGGTAACTTTATTGCAATAAGAAACAGCACAAATAGACCAGTATCTGGATCAAACGTAGTGTTTAGTCACTTACCAGATCAAACATTTAAACTAGTAAATGTTCTTACATTTAGAGGCGATTACGAAGGATCATATAATGCATTCTTCCAAATTAGTCCAGAAATGCCGATCTTTAGTTCACCTGAACACGGCGTAGAGGTAACAACACGCATACGTTATTCACAAGTAAGATTAACAGGACACGACTTCCTTGATATTGGAACTGGAAACTTTGAAAATACAAACTATCCAGGACTACCATTAGTTGATCCTAACCAAGACAGAGAAACTGTTGATAGCAACGGTGGTCGTGTATTCTACACAAGTACAGACCAGGATGGTAACTTTAGAGTTGGTGAGCTGTTTACTATTGAGCAGTCAACTGGTATTGCAACATTGAATGCAGATGCATTTAACATAGCAGGACTACAAGAACTAACACTAGGTGAGGTAACACTAGGTGGTGGATCAGCAACTATTGAGGAATTTAGTACAGACCCGTTCTTTACACAAGATTCAGATAGTGTTATTCCAACACAAAGAGCAATCAAAGCGTATATTAGCTCACAAATTGGTGGCGGTGGTGCGTCACTGAACGTAAATAGTGTGACGTCAGGATTTATCTATATTGCAAACGATCAAATCACAACTACAACAGGCGGAGCAATAAGTGTGCAAGCAAATGTAAACTTCCAGGGAGGCGTAACAGGTCTTCCAATTGCTTGGAACTACTTTTTAACATAAATACATTGGAGATTAAATAAAATGGCAACAGGAAGATTAGGATCAGCAAACTTAGTAGCGGCGACTCCAGAAGTAATATATACCGTTGGTAACGATATATTCTCTGTCGTAACTGTGAACGTTTGTAATAGATCATCAAGTGCTGTAACTATAAATATAGCACTTTCTAGTGCTGATACAGCAACAGATGACGAGTACATAGAATTTGGTGCAGACTTAGTACCTAACGGAGTGCTAGAAAGAACTGGATTAGTTATTGAATCCGGAACACGAGTGATTGTTACATCTAGCGGAAACGATGTGTCTGCAATGACTATGGGCATTGAGACAGCAACGGTTTAAGGATTAAGATATGGGACGTAGAATATCAAACGGTGTAGCACTTCCAGGATTAGGTTCGCTATCAGTTGAAACAAATACTATTGAAACAGTACAAGCAGGTGAAGATTTAATTTTAAATCCTTTAGGCGATGTAATTGTTACAAAGAATCTTGAAATAAACGGACAAGGTGATATGCGTTTGATGGATTCTGATAGTAGTAATTGGGTGGCTTTTCAAGCACCTGCAACAGTTAGTAGTAATGTCACATGGACACTACCGGATGCAGACGGAAGTGCAGATCAATTTTTACAAACAAATGCAAGCGGTACACTTAATTGGGGAGACCCATACATAAGTAGAACAACTACTACTACAAACGCTACACAGTATATTACTTTTAGTAATGCAAATAGTAATGCTACAATTACAGATGTTTTAGTTAACGCTAATCTCCAATACAATCCTAGCACAGGACAACTAAAACTTGCTGATAACACTACCTCTAGTAGTAAAACTACAGGTACACTTGTTGTAACAGGCGGCGTAGGTATAAGTGGTACAACATTTGCCGCAGACATGCGTGTAGATAGTTTAGGTGTTAACACTAACGCTTCAGGTACAGCCGGCGAAATTAGAGCAACCAACGCAATTACTGCATTTTATTCTGATAAAAGATTAAAAGATATAAAAGAAAATATTAGCGATGCACTAGATAAAGTTGCATCACTTAATGGTGTTGTATATACTCAAAACAAAAAAGCAGAAGAATATGGGTATGACGACTACAGTCAACAAGTTGGACTTATTGCTCAAGAAGTACAGGAAGTACTTCCGGAGATAGTGAAGCCAGCACCATTTGATATTGATGAAAACAATAACAGTATAAGCGGCGAAAATTATCTTACTATCCAATATGAAAAAGTTATTCCTTTGCTTGTAGAAGCAATTAAAGAGTTGAAAGCGCAGGTAGAAGAATTAAAAAAGTAGAGTTTGATAAATGACAACAAAGTTAAAACAGTATTCAGTTAAAATAGGAGCAGGTACAAAAGCAAATCGTACTGGATCACCAGTCGAAGGTGATATAAGATATAACACTGAAAACAAATCCTATGAGCTGTATAAAAATAATGCATACGGCACTGATGGTTGGTACGGAGTTGGCGGAAGACATCTACTAGCAAGGCAAGCAGTATCTGGAACTTGGTCAAGTTTGGATTTAAATTGGGGCAGTTCGAATTATAGATATGCGTTTTACGAAGTAAGTTGTGTGCTAGCCGATCCCGGTTCTAGCAATGCCTATCTACAGTTACGCTGGAGAAATGATAGCGGTGTAGACAGCGGCAGTGATTATGGCACTGCTATTGGATTTCACTGTGCAAATGATGGTTGGGATCTTGCACATCAAAACAATAGATTAAATTCAAACCCAACTAGTAGACATTTTATTTCGCCTACTAACGGTTCTTATCAATTGGCATCAACAGCAGAAGATCACTATCACATGCAAACATTTGTAGCTAATTTACCTACAAATTCACATGAGCAAAAAATTATAAATGGTTGGTATAGTTATAGAAGTGAAAATAGAACAGGTGGCGG
>Ga0181591_10000013_pt1 | contig 99402 bp, 119 predicted proteins | sample 071ome_33_FD_133757 | JGI IMG/M metagenome (GOLD analysis project Ga0181591, IMG submission 133757) | Coastal salt marsh microbial communities from the Groves Creek Marsh, Skidaway Island, Georgia - 071412AT metaG (megahit assembly) | ecosystem: Environmental > Aquatic > Marine > Intertidal...
AAGATCCGGCAGAGAGGAAGCGCATAAAAAATGCGAGAAAATGGTATGACAAACAAACGAGAGACCGCCGATATTCAGTTGGTTCTTCTAGACTTACAAATGACCCTAGATTTGAAGAAGGTCGGAGGTATGAACTCTCAATGCATCCAGATCCAGAAGTCAGATTGGGTCTCGTCAAAAATCTATCCACACCAGACTACATTCTCATACAAATGTACGAAAATGAAATGACACTTCAAAAGCAGGCACTACAGAGAAGAAAAAGTATGGACCCCGAAAGGCCACCGATGTCTCATGGTGAAATTAGAGGCTCACAAGATGTTATGCTTGCAATCGCGCAGAGAAACCCAGCAAATTTAGAACTCAGTGGGCTATTTAATCGTTCAGATATAAAAAGAGACCTAGCCAAAATGAGAGCCTGGAAATCTAGACAAAGGTCTGCTGAAGAAAAATCAAGAAAGAATGTTGATGAACTTGATTCAATAATGGAACGGAAAAAAAAACGAAAAAATGTCAATAAAAAAAATAATCAAAGAAGAAATTCTTAGAATACTCAAAGAAAGTGTAGAAGAAGCGAAATATTATCGCACAACCCCAGAGAGACTTGCTGAGTTGAGTGAGCATGATGATTATAAAGTCAGAAAGGTTGTTGCTCGTAATTTCAATTGTCCACCTGAAATATTGATAAAATTGAGTGGAGATAAAAATGATGAAGTCAGAATGGGAGTTGCTTATAATTTATATTGTCCACCTGAAATATTGATAAAATTGAGTGGAGATACAAATGATGAAGTCAGACATTTTGTTGCTCAGAATTTAAATTGTCCACCTGAAATATTGATAAAATTGAGTGGAGATACAGAAGTAATTGTCAGATCGGGAGTTGCTAGGAATAGATATTCTCCACCTAAAATATTGTGGAAATTGCATAGAGATCGCTCATCTGTTGTTAGAACTAGTGTTGCTTGGAATATAAATTGTCCACCTGAAATATTGATAAAATTGAGTGGAGATGAAGATGATGATGTCAGATCTGGTGTTGCTTATAATCAAAATTGTCCACCTGAAATATTGATAAAATTGAGTGGAGATACAGATGAACTTGTCAGAAAGAATGTTGCTAAGAACGAAAATACTCCACTTGAAGCATTGTTAATCTTAATTAAAGACCCAGAGCCGAAAGTTCGTGAAGCAGCGAAAAACAATCCAAGGTACAAACAATATTCAGAAGATGTAGATAGAGCAGAATTCAAGGCGAGAGATGAACTAGAAGATGCATTGTTTGACTAATCTTTAAGGAAAAACGAAAAAAATGTCAATAAAAAAAATAATCAAAGAAGAAATTCTTAGAATACTCAAAGAAAGTGTAGAAGAAGCGGAAGATTGGTGGAATACAACCCCAGAGAGGCTTTTTGAGTTGAGTGAGCATGATGACTTTAAAGTCAGAAAGGCTGTTGCTGGTAATTTCAATTCTCCACCTGAAATATTGTTAAAATTGAGTGGAGATACAAATGATGGTGTCAGAAAGAATGTTGCTCGTAATATAAATTGTCCACCTGAAGCATTGATAAAATTGAGTGGAGATACAAATGATTATGTCAGATCTCTTGTTGCTGGTAATACAAATACTCCACCTGAAATATTGATAAAATTGAGTGGAGATACAAAATGGATTGTCAGAATGGGAGTTGCTAGTAATAGAAATGCTCCACCTGAAATATTGTTAAAATTGAGTGGAGATACAAAGGACGGTGTCAGACATTTTGTTGCTTTGAATTTAAATTCTCCACCTGAAGCATTATGGAAATTGAGTGGAGATACAGATAAACTTGTCAGAGATAATGTTGCTGGAAATATAAATTGTCCAATTAAAGCATTGTTAATCTTAATTAAAGACCCAGAACCGGAAGTTCGTGAATCAGCGAAAAACAATCCAAGGTACAAACAATATTTAGAAGATGTAGATAGAGCAGCATTGAAGGCGAGAGATGAACTAGAAGATGCATTGTTTGACTAATCTTTAAGGAAAAACGAAAAAAAATGTCAATCTGTAGAGACAAAATTCAACGTAAGGTGGGTTGTAAGAAAGAAAATTTACTTGCAAACCCACCTGTTTTAAAAACCAACTTTGTTCCAGACGAGAATGGAGTAACAGACCACAATCCAGATTTTTGCAAAGAAGGCGAACAACCAAAAAAACAACCTAAGTCTGATACCACAAAAAAAGTAGATTTCAAAAACAAAAAAATCATTCTTGATGATATGTATGGAGAAAACACCAAAGATGGACTTAGAAGGCTTGGTGGGTACTATTGGAACAGCGTTAAGAAGGAGACTGGCAGCGATTTATACTATGTTTGGTCTGAGGGCAGCAAAGAAGAAGAAGTTTTCTTAAATCGCCTTAGATATGAGTTTTTTTTCCAAGATGACGAGAGAGACACATCCAGTTCTATATTTGAGGCAAGAAAGGCAAAAATTAAAATTGTTGGAAAATCTTTGGATTCAAAAAGCAACAAAAATAACCCAAGAGAGGCTAAAACTAAGGCAGCATTGGATACGAAAATTGACAAATTTGGCTACGAAGAATTCAACTCTTTCAAATCTAATATAGCAAAGTATATTCAAGTGAACAAAGAATACAAAGACATATACTTTAATTATTTTGCTCCGTTTAACAAGCAAGATATTAAAGATTTTGACATTGCAGACAATAGTAGATATAGAGCAGATTGGGATTTTAGTTATCACTTTTATGTGCAAGAATATGAAAATTCTATAAAAAATAGAAACATTCCTGTAGCTTTGTTGCCTAATTTTTATGCTTGGTTTTCTGAAATCGAAAACAGCAAAAGTGAAAATTTTTACAAAGAAAATAGCGTTAAAAGGTTTTTCGATTTAATCTCTTTGGATGGAGCCATGCCAGCAAGCAAAAGAGATAGGAATTTTCCAACTCCAACGACAGATGTTGTTTCTAATACTATCGGTAATTTGCCTCCTTCTTCGATTGTATACGCAACATACGATGTAAGAAAAAAAACGTATGAGTATGATTATTTTGACCAGTGGGGGAAAAGTATAAAAAATGTACCGGCAGCATCAAAAGAATATTTAAAAAATGCTTTTACAAACACAATTTTAACATCGAAAGACTTAGACTTTAATAAAACAATATTCAACAAAAGAACTTTGTTTCCTATGACTGTTGACATTTCTTTTCCAAATCAAAGTGTTCTGAATATCGAGCAGCAATTTTTAGAATCTTTAGAAATATCTAATTTAATGCCCTCATTAATGAACTATGTCATTTTAAACAAGCCAAAACTGTTACTGAATGAACTTGTCCCAGATGTTCCCGAAACAATCAAATTAGCAAAAATTCTAGAAATCCCAGACATTCCTGAGTTGCCAAGTGTCCCTGAATCAAGCCAAATTGATGTTGCGAAAAACATATTAAAAGATAAAAATTTAAGTTTTTTTGACAATTTTATAGAACAAAGTTCTTTATTTTACAAGACAAAAGAATTGAAAAATTCAATTGAGAATAAGAGGTACGGTGTTTGGGATGTCTCAAAGTGGATTGAAATGTTCAATAAATTTGAGGCTGGGAAAGAAAAATTAGAAAACTCAAAGGCATTGGAGATATTTGAAACAGATGAAACTGATTTAACTACATTTTTAGGTTCTTATCCTTTGGAATTAAAAAACAGAAACCAAAAAGCTTGGAAGTTCTTCAGAACAGTAATGTTTTTGGCGTTTTCTGGAAAAATAAAAAAATTAATAAAAGAAAAAAATAGAAAATTTTCAGATATGTTGACGCTTGCGAGAGAATGCCACGCGGAACAAGTTTTTTATCGAATTGAAAAAATTAATTTAGATAAAAACGAAGTTGTACAAAATTTTTATGTAGCAAACGATTCAAAAGAAAAAATCGTTCAGTGGGTGGATTCACAAGCAAAATATGCGAAAAACTATAGATACGAGGTATATGCTTATAATATTGTTTTAGCAACAAATTATCATTACGAAGAATTGTTTTTCACAAATAACTTTACAAGCACACCTTATGAAACAACAACACCTGGGAGAACTGTTGCTGCTGGCGTTGTCGCTGCTTCAATACCACCACAAACAACTAGAGGTGCAGTTGAAAAATACACACCTCCATTGGCCGAATTTACAGTCAGATATGCTCCAAATTTTTATTTAGTAGAAACTCTTTATTATTCTTTTTCTGGAAAAATATTGGACGCACCTCCAGTGTCTCCAGAAGTTGAATTTGTTTCGTTTATTAATGTTGATGACACAATACAAATAAATATGCGCTCCAACACCGGAGAATCTTATGAAGTACCGATTGCAATGACGGAACAAGAGGAAGATTACTACAATAGTTTGCCTGATAACTTAAGAAAAGAAGATACTGTAAAATTTAAAAGCGACGACCCTGTGAGGCGATACAAAATCTACCGTTTAGACAAAAAGCCGAAAAATATTCTTGATTTTGTTGGAAAAAGCCAAGATATACAAACTAAAAATTTTGCTTCTGCTGCCTCTGTTCTGCACAAAATAATGCCCAATCAAAAATATTATTATATGTTTAGGAGTGTTGACATTCATGAACATAAATCTAATCCATCTTCTATTTATGAAGTAGAAATGGTTAATGATGGAGGTTTTTCTTATTTAGAAGTCAATATATTCAAATTTGATGAAGAGAAAATAAGAATTGGTGACAAAAAAGTGCAAAAAAACATAACACTTCAGCCTTCATTTTTACAAACAGAGTTGGATTTGACTAGCATAAAAAGTAGAAAGAGCGCAATTGATTCCATTCCAAGGGTTGGAACTCAAAAAGAATCAGTTTTGGACAAACAATATAAAATGAGAATTACCAGCAAGAAAACTGGTAAAAAAATAGACATTAATTTTAGATATAAACACGAACACAAAAAATAAAAGGATAAAAATATGGGATTCTTAAGAAATGATGGTGAGATAGAGTTGGATGTCGTATTAACCGACTTAGGTCGCTATCGACTCGCGCAAGGTAGGGGCTTTGAAATTGTAAAGTTTGCTCTAAGTGACGACGAAATTGACTATTCCAAGTATAACAAAAACCACCCAAGTGGTTCTGCTTATTATGATTTGGATATTTTAACAACTCCTGTCTTAGAGGCTTTTACCAACAACACTACGACAATGCAATCTACATTGCTTTCTATACCAAGGAAAAATTTGCTTTACCTTCCTGTAGTTAAATTGAGCGAGAACGCAGACGGAACAAAAACAGCACGACATAGTTCGCTCGAAACTTTTATTGTATTAGTTGATGAAAATTCTGAAGAAACAGACCTTTCTATTGGAGTGTACGAATCAACGGTTCAAGGTTTAATACGAGGGACAGAAGGCAAGTCCGGTGGCTATATCAGAGTTGACCAAGGATTAGATACTACTGATATATCGTATCAAAATACTTTAGATGCAGACTTACTTGAATCTCAATATATGATTGAAATTGACAATCGCCTTGGGACCGTTATGTCTACAACCGGGGTGCAACAGACTCCTAGCCAAATTGATGACGACGAAATAGCTTTTTATAACATAACGGATGTCAATCAAGACATGGTTAAGTATATGGACACGTCAAAAAATTTAGTAGGATTAGTTGCAGTGGCTGGGCCTAGAGGTTCTTATTTGGAATTTAGAATTAAAGCGTCACAACTTCTAAACAGTTCGGAAAGTTTGTTTGACGAAATTGGTGGCTCAACTGCTGCAACAAATATTAACGGAAACCACACAGGCTCTAAAACAGCGAAATATATTGATACAATCGTGAAAGTAAAAGGTGTAACGACAGGTTATCGAGTGGACATACCTGTTAGGTTCGTAAAGATAGTTTAATGATGAAAGGAAATTTGTTTGAAAAAATCAAACGCTGCATTGTTGAAGAAATGAAACAATTAGAACTCCCTTTAAAATACAACGACGACCAAGCGGAAGAAATTTTTGATGGACTTTTTGGAGGGTTTGGTGAGCCTTGGGAGAAAGTTGAGCCTATTTTAAAACAACTTGGGGTAGATTATGTACTCATTCCGCACTTATGGGATGATGCGGAAGGTCTGCTATGTATAGAAAAAGATTTCGAAAAATACATTGCTGATGACTTAAATTACATAGAATTTGTGCCAGTATGCGATTGGTTTGGTGACTTGGACGATTCTGTCTTCAATTATGTTGAAGATTTCTCAGAAAATTTTAATGCAGATTTTTGGAAGCATACAGGTTCGGTTTACCACGCCACAGATGAAGAAAATATCGAATCTATTATGGAAGAAGGGTTGAACCCTCGATGCAAGACAAGAGGAACCCAGAATCGTCACATATGCAGTGCAGTCTTCACAAGTACCGAATCAGAAGAGATTCATGGTATATATGGAGATATTTTGCTTGAAATCAACATTAAACAAATGTACGAAGACAACCTTATACATCCAATTGAAAGAGAACCAGGGTTCGAAATACAAGATGCTTATAGAAGATTGGCTTGGAAACTTGATATAGAAAATGATGAATCGTGTTATGATTATTATATATCACAAGATTTGAGTCCCAATACTATAATTATATATGGTTCAATTCCACCAAAATATTTAAATATAATAGAATAAAAAATAGGATATAAAAATGGCTACTACATATAAAAATTTCAACAAAGATGATATGACCACAATTCGAACCATATTGCACGAATCTGTGCCAATCACTGGAGCGTTGATTGTTTCTGGTGCTTACTCAAACAACAATATTAAGAATTTTTCTCACGGACTTTTCCAGCAAGTGTATGATTATCCTTATTTAAGTTCTTCAGCGAATCCAATTTTCGATATTACAGTTGGGTATTCTAATAATTCTGATTTGTCCTCTTCCACAAACAATCAAAATTCAGATAAAATCAACATTTATAATCAAATGGCGAAAATATTAGTTGGTGTAGACGCTACAGGTTCCGTGAGAGATTTTGATGCAGACGGAGATTTAACCGGAGGTACAAAACTAAAAGAAGTAATTTTTATTAATTTTGCTAGATTATTGACAAAAGATGGGATTAAAAAAGGTTCTTTTGATTTGACGTTAGGTGACGGCAATTCATATAATGCAGCAATGACTTCTAGAATTTCTATAAAAGATACGGCAGCAACATCCAGTTGGAAAACTAATTCTCCTGCTGGGGAATATGGGATACTATCTGCCTCAAGCGCAACAGGTTCAGCGGTGAACGGCAGTAATGTTGGGTTGGTTTATTATCAGGCTGGGATAGCAGTGTTGACTGCTTCATTGTTTTCAGGTCTTATATCTGGAGCGGTCGAATACACTTCGGGGTCGCATGTGACATATGCAATTGACATAGACGACACACTTACAGGTTCTGCTATTTCTGCTGCATGTGATGGATTCAGACAAAGGTGGTTCGATTGCACCTTTAACAATGATGTGGAATTAAATTCCACAATTTATTTCTGTAGAATTGGGCATAATGAATTTAACTACTCAAGCAACCCAACATATCTTGAAAATTCAAAAATAAGGGTGAAAAATGTAGCACAAGACGCTCCGGTATCATATATTACGGGAGTTGGGCTATATAATGCTGCCAATGAACTTTTGATGGTGGCTAAACTATCTGAGCCTTTAAAGAAATCTGGCGGTGAATCTGACATCACTTTGAGATTGAGAGCAGATTTCTAAAAAAAACAAATGTTTTTAATATTATTAAACCTTCGTTCTTGTCGGGCGAAGGTTTTTTTATATTTATATAAAAAAGGGTGTATTTATGAGCATTTTTAAGTTTAGCGACAATGATATATTTTATTCGAAAATTAAAACTTATCCAAAAAATTCTTTTTTTCTGTATGAAGGCGTTAGAATATATAATGATACCAAGCACGTTAGTGGTAATTTTTCGGGCGACATCAATTTAGTGCCTAGTGGATATTTGAGTCTTTACGAATTAAATGTTGATAGAGATGAATCTAAGGACACTTATAATGCAGATACTGATACTGGAAATAAAAATCTAATTCGACCTTTTGTTTACAAGACAAACAATTCATATCAAAGCGTTTTTAAGTATATACCATCATCTTCTTTTTTCAACAAAAGTTATGTAAAAAACAATGCAGGGCAGACTCAAGTTCCTATTATTACCGGAAGTTACCCCATGTCAGCCAGCATTAGAGCAACACACTATCCGGCAAATTCAGACCGACCTCACGTTCAATCTTTGAAGAATATATGTGGCAATTATCGCTTATCTACACACTATGAATATTTTTCTAATTTGCACAATCGCGATTTTGATAGTGCGGAAATGATGGTTTTAGAAGTGCCGTCTATTTTTTATGGGGAAACAATTAAAAAAGGCTCTGTAAGTTTAAAGTTTTTTATTTCTGGAACTTTAACTGCCGAATTGTCGGACAAGAACAGAAATGGGGAATTAATACAAGTTGGTCCAGAAAATTCATCGAATTATGGCCATACTTGTGGTATAATATTCTATAACGAAGGGGTGATGTTTTTGACAAGCAGTGCTAATTTGAACACTTTGCACACAGAAAACTATCTTGGTGTAGTTACAAGCCCAAAGTGGATTTATTTTGGCTCAAATATTTTAAACTCTTGGAATTCCACCCCTTCATCTAGCTATCATGTTGAATTTAATGGCACAGAAACCATACCTACTGTAACGATGTTAGCACATGCAAAGAAGAATGAGTTGAATTATTCAAACAACCTTACTGCGATTCAAACTGGTTCAATTGTAAGCCCTTCTGTGACAAAAGATTCCTTCATCGAAGACGGCAAGAGGTTATCAAAAAATATGGTTTCTTCTTCGTTCGACAATACTACAGGCTCTTTTGAGAGAAGAACCTACATTTCGGGAATAAAAATATTCGATGAGGACAAAAAACTAATCGGAGTTGCTAAATTAGCAACCCCAACACTAAAAAAACCAAACAGGGACATAACTTTTAAACTAAAGTATGATTTTTAAAAATGATTTTAGGATTTGATATTTCTACAAGTATAACTGGCGTTTCAGTATTAGATTACGATGGCAACATTGTTCTGCAAGAGGCAATAATCTTAAATACAAAAGGCAAAAAGCGTTCTTTGTACGAAAAAGCCGACTTGGTTGTGGAAAAAATAAAGAAGATAAAAGAAAAATACAACATTGAGCATGTTTTTATAGAAGATAGGCTAATAAATGTTGACAACAAAAGAAAAAATACAAAAGTTTTAGCGATGCTAGTTGAGTTTAATGGAATGATTTCCTGGAATTGCTACAATTTGTTTAAACAAGAGCCAATCCACCTACACCCCTCCTCAGTAAGAAGTCTAGCAGGCTTCAAAAAGAACACTTCTTCAAAAGATAATGTAAAAATACAAGTAGTAAATTTTTTACTTGACAAATACAATAAAAAGTTTATTGTGGAATACAAAAGGACTGGTTCGTACAAAGACCACATTTATGACATTGCAGATTCTATAATGGTTTCTTTGGCTGGACTTAAGACTTTAAAGAAGAAGAGTATCCTCAAATAATATTTCAAAAATCAAAAGGATGAGGGATGGATGAAGAGCAGAAATTAGAGATTCTGAGTTCTATTCTCGACTTTCACCACACGAACAAAGATGAGCATCTTTTTTGGTGCAAATTCTGCCCCACAATGCACCACAAACCTAAGTTGTCTATAAACTTTAAGAAAAATACATACAAGTGTTGGGTTTGTGATGCTTATGGGTCTGACATATTTTATGTTGTTAGAAAGTTTGGGACAAACAAAGAAAAACAAATGTGGGGAGGCTTACAGCAAACATTTGAAAGTTTTTGGGAAGAAGAGAAAGAACAAGTAGCAGAAGAAAAGGTAGAATTACCAAAATGTTTTGTTCCTCTGTGGGATAAAAAAAATAGTTCTTGCAAGAATATCGAAGAAGCCTACAATTATCTTTTTTATACTAGAGGCTTGTCTGATGTAGAAATTTTAAAATGGGGTTTGGGTTGTTGCGTTGATGGTAAATACGCTGGAAGGATTATTATCCCATCATACAACTCGAAGGGTGAAATAAATTTTTTTATAGGGAGGTCTTACAAAAAAAAGTTATATCCATCATACAAAGTGGCAGATTGTTCTAAAGATATTATTTTTAATGACTATAATATAAATTGGTATCAACCAATAACTCTTGTTGAGGGTTTTTTTGACATTAAAGATGACACTTGCATTCCGCTTTTAGGCTCTACAATATCAACAAATAGCAAACTTTTTAAAAAAATTGTTTTTTACGGTTCTGTAGTCTATGTTGCATTAGACAAAGACGCATTCAGCAAGTCATTAAAGATGATTGAATTTTTTTTAGAATACGACATTGATGTTTACATCGTTGACACCAGAGGTTTTTCTGATGTCGGAGTAATGTCAAAAGAAAAGTTCTTGGAAAGAAAAATGGAAGCTGAAAAGATAACTCACAACAACTATATCGAATTGCGAATGGCAATGTGGTAACAAAAAAAGGGAAAAAAATGAAAAAAATTATTCATTTGGCAGACACTCACATCCGTTTATTAAAGTATCATGAAGAGTATAAAATTATTTTTGAAAAAATTTATGACAAAATAAGAGAGGAAGACCCAGATTTTATTGTTCATTGTGGTGACATAATTCACAATAAAATATCTTTGTGTCCAGAAATTATTCCGATGGTTTCAGATTTTCTTCGCAATTTGGCCAACATTGCCCCTCTTTATATTTTGCCTGGAAATCACGATGGCAATCTAAAAAACTTGCAAAGGATGGATTCGTTAACTCCTATCATCAAAGAAATGAATCATCCCAACATTTTTTATTCTAGAGAATCAAAAGAATACATTGTAGATAATTTTAAACTGTTTGCTTGGTCTCCGTTTGACAAAGAAAATTGGAGTGTGCCATCCGAAAATGATGATTATATCAATATTTGTTTGTATCATGGTTCTGTTACTGGTGTAGAGACAGACATTGGTTATGTTTTTGAAGAGGGAGAAAGAGAAGAAAAAGATTTTCAACTTTTTGATTATGCTTTTTTGGGCGACATACACAAATCTAACCAAATTGTTGGAAAGGATGGGAGAAAAAGGTATTCAGGCTCAACAATCCAACAAAACTTTGGAGAAACAAACGACAAAGGGTTTTTGGTGTGGAGAATTAAAGACAAAAGAATTTCTATGGTTAAGCATGTCATTGTGCCTCATCATAAGCCATTTATAACCATCCCAATTGATGAAAATGGTGAATTGCCAAAAAATATGGATATACCTGTAGGTTCTCGCGTAAGATTGATGCCGAGAGCAAACCTCTCTTATGATAAAATTCAATACTTAACCTCTCTTATTCAAAACAACTATCGTCCCGAATATGTAAAGTTTGTCAACAAGCATAAAAATAAAACTAAAAATGTTGACATAAAAAGCAGCAGATATGAAAACATAAGAGAAATAACAGTTCAAGAGAAAATACTGAAAGACTTCTTAAAGAATTTTAATATTTCAGAAGAAGTAAAAGAAAAGATTTTCATTCTAAACGAACAATACAACCAAGAGGCATTGCGTAAAGACGAAGCCCTGCGCGACATTTACTTTGAGATATTAGAGATGGAATGGAACAATTTATACAATTATGGGACGGACAACAAGTTATCATTAGAAAACTTAAAAGGTGTCGTTGGAATTTTTGGAAAAAACTATTCGGGAAAATCCAGCATTCTAGACAGTCTGTTGTTGGGTATGTTTAACTCTGATAGCAAACAGGCTCGTAAAAACATTCACTATGTCAACGAAAACAAGTCTTTGGGTGATGTTAAGGTAAAAATTAAAATTGGTGACAATGTACTGAATATTGAAAGAAAAATTGAAAAATACCTTAAAAACATTAAAAAAGAGGACTCTTTGGAAGCAAGAGTTGAAGTTGACTTTACAATTGAAAATACAAAAACAGGAGAAGTTTACAATAAAACTCAAGAAAAGAGAAACATCACAGACGAAGAAATACAAAAATTTATTGGAACAAGAGAAGATTTTTTATTGTCTTCGATGGCAGCACAAAACAAATCTCATGTGTTCATCGAACAAGGACCAACGGACAGAAAAAAAACAATAGCAAGGTTTTTAGATTTAGAATTTTTTGATAAAAAGTTTGAGTGTGCAAAAAGCAATTTAAAAGAATTAAAAGGCTATCTGAAAGAAGATGAGAATGTTAACTTTTATGAAAAAAAAGTTGAGTTTGAAGATGAAATAGCAAAAAACAATGAAAACATCCGAGAGCAAAAAGAAAGATGCGATGAATTAAGAAAGTCTCTTGAATCAATAAAAAGCGAACTGCAAGCAAAAAAAAGCAAAATAGATACAAATATTGAGTACATAGACATCAATATTGTAGACCAAGACAAACAAAAGCAAGAACAATTGCTAAAAAGCAACATGAAATCTCAAGAAGAATTGAAGAACGAAATCTCAGATGACAAAAATATGATTGAAGAATACGCAAAATTGCTAGATTCTATCGACATTGGCGACATCGAAAGAAAACAAAAAATTAATAGAAAAAAATTCGTCGAAATAACGCAAATAAGAAACAAAATCGAACAAGAGGAGGTAAAGTACAAATTAAAGAAGAAAAGCGCAGAATTGCTCTCCGAAGTGCCTTGTGGAACACAATATCCACAGTGCAAGTTCATAAAGAATGCTTTTGACGCAAAAGAAGAAATTAATTTGCTGGAAAATAATTTAAGATTGCTCAAAGAACAAGAAAAAAACCTAAGTAATGTTGATTTTGTCGAAGAACAACAAAAAACTGATGAATATTTTAAGATTTTTCAAGAATCACTCAAAAAGAAACAACAATTGAGTTCAGGTGTTGAAAAGAAACGTCTTGTTTTGGAAAGAAAAGGCATTGAACGCGCCAAAATTGAAGAAAATATTGAAAAATTGTTGAAAAAAGAAAGCGAATATTGGAAATACAAAGTCACTCTGGAAAATAACAAGAAATTGTCAAATGAAATCAAAGATTTAGAAGGTGAATTGAGAAAAAAATATGATATTTTGTCTTACTGCGAGGCTAAACACTTAGAACTTCACTCCAATAAAGGAAAATTAGAAGAGCAACTAAGTGCAATGAAAGAAAAAGAAAATAAATACAAAAACAAGTTGATTGAGTACTCTGCTAATGAATTGTTAACCAAGGCTTATCACCCAAATGGGATTCCATTTTCAATCATTAAAGATAAATTGTCTCAAATCAACGAAGAAATAAGAAAATGCTTGCACAACATTGTTGATTTCGACATTTTTCTAGAAGCAGAAAATAAAAAACTGGAAATCTTTATTCAGCACCCGAAATACAACCCAAGACCAATCGAAGGATGTTCAGGGGCTGAAAAATCACTCGCTTCTATGGCTCTAAGACTAGCACTCCTTAATGTTTCTAGTTTGCCCAAAAGCAATATTTTTATTTTAGATGAACCTGGGACTGCTCTAGACATTGAAAACCTAGATGGCTTCATACAAATGCTCGAAATGATTAAAGAAAACTTCCAAACAGTTTTTTTAATCAGTCATATGGAAATTCTCAAAGATGTTGTTGATTCTGTAATAGAAATAAATAATGTGCGAGGGTTCGCTAAAGTGAATAGTTGAAATAATTATGTATGTAATGTAAGAGAGAAACATATATAAATGGAAAAAAACAACTATTTTGACAAACTTGTTTCAAAAGTCATATCAAGAAAATTTTTGGTCTGGATATTTGCAACAATCTTTATGTTGCTGGGTACATTTACCAAGTATTCAGTGCTAAGATCCGCTGATTGGGTTACTATTAGTGCAATTTATATCGGGGGGCAAGCGGTCCTCGATATTGCACTAGCATTTAAGGGTAACTCACCCTCCAGTGTCGGCAGTTTTGTGCAAAACAATATATTGCAACAAGCATACAAAACAAAAATAAACAAAAAAAAAGATGAAAACGAAGACACAAAAAGGCCAACAAAATTTGGAGGGACCATAAGTGGATAAAACAAAATTGTTTAATATTCTTAAAGAAGTGATTCTTTTGGAAATAAGAAGCAAAAGTGAGAGAAAAAACTTTGCATATGAAACTATTTTAAGTGAGTTAATGTTTTTATGTAAAAATGTTATATCTAAGGATGGTGCATATCTTCCTCAAATAGAGCAACTGCCTCTTGAATTGCAGACAAAATATGGTGAGGACAAACAAGCACTTGATGTTGTTGAAAAATTGAATAACGCCATTATGCCAAAATCAATTTACAAAGAAATAGCAAAATATATTTTAAAAATATATAATTCTTCTGATATTAGTGGCGATTTATATGCAAACTCTCAAGAAAAAAATAAACTAAAACTCCTTACAAGAATGTCTTTTACTTACCATTATCCTTGGTTAATAAAGGAGATAGGTACTATTTGTAGTATGAATGTTTATTTGACACTTTCTTATATACAAAAAAAAGAAGAAACAATAAAAAGACGCAAAAAATTCATCTCAAAAAGAATTGATAATTTTCTTTTTGAGGTTAAACTTAATTGTCGCGATGCATTAACATTTTTTATAGACAATATTGAAGATGATGTTGTAGATAACATAATTGACAGTAACTTTTATACTTTTCCTCAGATTAAAGGATTTTTGGTAACTAAAAAATTTTTGGCAGACAACTCTAATTATGTGCGTAAATATTCTAATGGCTGGTTTTGGTTGCGTATGGATTGTCAAGAATCAGAAATGAATACCTTTTTTTCAGATTTAATGCAACATTGTGGGTCTGATTTGCAGGGAGACTTATATTATTTATTCGATGAAAAAAACTCTCCACATGTAACAATTACATATGATAAAGAAGAAAACACAATATATCAAATTCGTGGAAAAAACAATAAGACACCCGTTGAAAAGTATTGGAATTATGTTAAGGATTTTGGCGACCTAAATCAATCTTTTTTTCAAATCAATGAACCTCCGTCATCTAAATTTTTACAATATATAACAGGTGGAAGAGCATTCTTAAGGACCAAACATAGTTATGCAAGATTTTGAGGAATAATAAATGAATAAAACAAGATTGTTTAATGTTCTTAAACAAGCAATATTTGAGGAATTGCGACAAGAAGCAAAGTTTGAAGGTGAAGAGTGGAAATATAACGAAAAATATGTAGATTCTAGCGAAATAAAAGGAGATAGAGTGTGGGTGCATACAAACAGAACGCACGCTAAGAATAAAAAGCAAGGACTTGTAGGAATATACAGAGCAAAAAAAGGGAAAAAAACTGGAAATGTTTTGCATCATACCAATTCTATATTTTTGCGAGATTGTCAATTTAATTCGAAAGAAGAACAGGCTCTTAGGATTCTCGCAGACTCTTTTATGCAAGGCAGCATGGTGAGAGATGTTATAGCTGGAATTTCTGGGGAAGTCATTGAAGAAATAGAAGGTTCACTAAAAGAAGTGGAAGCATCCTTAAAAAACGAAGGTTATGAAAGTGCAGCATATTTGCCACATTTGGGTTATTTTTCATTAACAAGTATTCTTGGGAGGGGAGGTTATTTCGCCAAAAATTTGCAAAAATTAAGAGACAATCCACCCCCCAAACTAATTTCAGCCGACTATGTATATCTTTCTGGGAAAGAAGAGTATGACGAAAAACTAAATGCTTGGGTTTGTTTGGTTAAGAATCCAAAATTCGAGTCGGTCGAAAGTCATCCAATCAATGGCTTGATGGACGAATTGCGTAAGCGGTGGGATAAAGTTCGTAAAAATGCCAAATCAATTCCAGAATCAACAAAATTAGAAAATTTATCAAAAAGCATTGAATATTTTAATAACGATGATGTCATTAGAGCATTTTATGAGGAGAAAGTAGCCGAATTAGAGGCACAAAGTGAAAATGAAATCGATAATTTGGATTAAAAATCACTACAAGGCAATTTTGGTTGTCTTTTTTTTGGTTTTTTTAGGTGTATTAACTTTTACAATATTTAACAAGAGTTATATAAAAAAGATAAAAAAGATATTAGATATTTCTGCTGAGTCTCATAAAGAGCAAATTTCTATCATAGAGCATGAGAATAAAAAAAAACAAGCAAAAGAAGAAAAAATTAGACAAAAATATTCTTTAATAAAAAAGCAAATAAACAAGCAATATTTGAAAGAAAAAAAGCATATTATACAAAAAGATGATAAAAATCTTATGAAGATTATCAAAAAATATGTTGACGAGCCTGACAAACTGACAAAGGAAATTGCCGAAGAATATAAAATAGAATATATGGAAAATAATTAAATGTCAATAAAAAAAATCACAACATGCATTATTTTTATTAATTTCTTGTTTGCGCCTCTTTTGACTGAAGCAAACAAGATAATCACGCTCAAAAAGGGGCAGCGCAGTCCGTTTGCGGGGCATTTGCTGGACACAGAAGCACTTTTGCGAATAAAGAATGCCAATGATAGAGCAAAAAAACTTTGTGCCTTAGAAAAGAGATATGGTGAAAAAATTTTAAAAAATAAGGCAAAATTAGACTTAGAACTGTGCAAAAATGCATCATCTTCAGTCGAAAGAAAATTGTATGCAATAATTAATATGAAAGACAAAGAGATAGAAAGATTAAAAAAAATTTCTTTGAAAACTAGCAACCCAAATTTAATACCATTGTGGATAACAATTGGAGTGGCTTTTGGGATAGCAACAACAATTGGGGTGGCTTTTGCAATTAAGCCAATTGTTGTCGGAAATTAAAAGAGAAAAAAAATGACTAAAATACCACAACATAGTAGTTTCCTCCTGAGAGGTAGCGAATTAGAACAATCTTTGACTGCGCTGATTCATTTGGTTGCAAGTAGTGGAAGTGCAGGAGGTGGTGACACTTTAACTCTTACAAGTACAGACGATAGCGATCAAGCCGGACCAGAGATAATACTTTACAGGGATTCAGCAACACCAGATGATGGAGATTATTTGGGGCAAATTCAGTTTAAAGGTAAAAATAGCAACTCTGCTGATGAAATATATGGAAAGATTACTGGAAAAATTAGAGATGTAACACTCGGAACAGAAGATGGGATAATTGAGACCGCAGTTAAAGGAAATGGTACATTTACAATTGTTAGTAGACAACGAAACGACGAACTCCAACTTATAAATGGAGTTGGACTTAGTGTTGACGGAAGTCTTGCAGCAAGTGGTCTTACATACCCAACTTCAGATGGAACTACGGGTCAAGTGCTTCAAACAAATGGAGCAGGCATTCTTTCTTTTGCAAATGCAGGTATGACAGATCTTGTAGACGATACTACACCACAACTTGGTGGAGATTTAGATGCTGACGGAAATGCTATAAAAAACATTGAAACAGGCACTGTCACTCAAGTTACTAGCAATGCAACAAGCGTTACCTTAAATGCACAATCAGGTAAGATTACGATGTTTGATACTATAGATGCTGTTACAAGTGAAGCGTTTGTGTTTACAAATAGTAGTATTGCTGCAACTTCTATTGTATTACTTACAGTGCAAGCAAGCACTGTTGCTGATGTGGCTCCAAGTGTTGCTTTGGTCTCTGTATCCGCAGGAAGCTGTGAAATATGCGTAACAAACCATGATGGGTCAAATGCAACAACAGCAGAACCTGTTATACACTTTTTTGTAATCAATCCAGCATAAAAAAATAGACAGTTTGAGAGCGACAATTAAAGGAATTTATATATGGGAACATTGATACCAAGACGAGACATTCAACCTACACCTCTAGAGTTAACAGGCAATCCATTTTCAATACCAGACGTGGAAAGATTGTTCTTGTTTGACGGGAATCTGAACGAGGAGACAGCAGGGTCAGATTTGTTCTCTACGACTGTTGGTTCTGCACAATATCGTGACAGCATATTCCCAGGAATGCAGTGTCTATATCTCGACGGTTTCTCCGTATTTGAGTATGACGCTACAGAAACAAACCCTTACGAACAAACAGGCGCAATGTCAATAGTGGCCGTCACTGCTCCTTTAAGTGTTAACCCTGGGTACATTATGAGTACTTCTAGAACGGCTGGAGATCAAGAATCTTACAATAATTTGTGGAGTCTAAAACTTCAACAAACGTATGCGACAGAACCGTCACAAATCATCGCCTTTCATGAAAGTGGGGCAGGGACCAATCAAGAAGCAGTGAGCGAGAGAGGTCCAAGATTGGGCGAATGGTCTTGTGTTGGTTGGACGAGACCGACTGCTGCAACGTCATACACTTTTTATGAAGCAGGACTTCCTGCTGGTGTGGATACTGGTCTAGCAGCACCTACAGGTGGGAGTGATTCATTTCTGGCTTTGGGAGGGTTTTCTGGAGGAGGTTTTGAAGAATACAAAGGTTATGTGGCTCTGATTGCTTTCTGGTGGGAAGAACTCACCGCAGAACAAATGAGAAAAATCGATAAAGTCTTAATGGGTAGGTGACTATAAAAAGAAAATGAAAAAACAATATAAAGAAAAAATTAAACAAGCGTTGATAGGAAAATATGGTTTAAGAATAGCAAACAATTTTCTCGATAATTGGAATTCTCAAAAAGAAGATGTTTTTTTGAGTCAACTATCAACATTGATTGAAGACGAAGGTAGCGCGAAAGAAGAATGGATTTCGGGTGATGCGGTTATAGTCAACAAATTGATTGCGCGGAAGAACAAATTAAACAATTGTAAATATTGCAACAAACGAACCAAAAATGTAGATGACGATGTTTGTTACAATAAATACAAAACTTGCTACAAGTGTTATATACTACAAATAGAAGGAAAAGACAATGAAAATTTCTAAAAAAGATTTGAAGAAGATTATCAACGAAGAAATCGATAAGTTCAAAAAAAACGAAGAAAATTTAGATGAAGCATGGTATGACAAATTTACCCAAAAAGGATGGGAAAAGAAAGCAGAAGAGACAAGAGGTGAAAAACCCAAAGACCCCGTACTTTCTTTGATTTCATTTGCTCTTGTCGAACCCACCCTTGACACTAAAGAATTGGAAGAATTAACTAATTTGCTAAAGACGGAAAAAGAAGGAAATGGCTTGTTGGGGAAATTGGGCTATATAATGATGAGGGCTGGTGCTGGTAATATTGAAGGTGCAGACCCAAGCAAAAAAATCCGTCCAATTCGACTAAAAAATAGAAATATTTTTATATTAGGTCAAAAACTAATTGAGATTTCGAAATACGGGGAACAATTGTATTTTCAAATGGCTGGGGATATTTGGAGTGCAGAAGCAGAAAAACACTCCAAACAAAAGCCGAGCGACTATAAAAAACAAGATGATGAAAGAATAAAAATGGCAGATATGAGGAGAAAAGCGAGAAGAGCAGGAAGAGATTACAGTTCCTCGCAAATCAGTGGTCTAGGTCAACAAATTTCTGAAAATTATGAACTTGAAAAACTTGTGAACAAACAAGTAAAAAATATATTAGGGAAATAAATGATATGAACACACTTGAAATCATTAGAGCGATTAGTACAATAGTCGCAAACACTCATGACGGTGCTTCTCGAAGCGATGGTGAGCGAATTAAAATTGGTTTACGCAGAGAAGAAGGTTGCCCTATATATGATAGTCGCGTCATGGATGGCTTTAAAGTAAAATTTGAAGGTCCAAATTTAGGAATTGTTTATCAGTCGGAAATTCCAATCAAAGAAATGCATGAGGTTGGATTTGAGAACAAAATCAACGACATAATCAACGACATAGTGGTCTTTTTAAAGAAAGAATATAAGCAATTTACAGGAAAAAATTTGCAATTAAAGCCAGAAAAAGAAGGTTGTGAGATAAACGCTAGATACTTGAATGGATTTCGAAGTTGGGTTGAATGCTATAAGCGTTTTAAAATCGGGAACATCAAAGATGTCGAGGATTATAGAGAAGTTCCTGAAAAAGCAGTCATAAAAGAAAATATCTTCCGAAAGTTCCGCAAACTTAACAAGTCTTAAGATGTCTAAAAAAACACGCCTCACGAAAAAAGAAATAAAAAGAGAAATAATGCGCTGTGGTAGAGACCCTGTGTATTTCTTAAAAACTTACGCCAAGATTGTCCATCAAAAGAAGGGGCTGATACCTTTCGATACTTATGATTTTCAAGATGATTTGTTGGATAATTTTAGGGACCATCGCTTCAACATTGTTTTGAAGGCAAGACAGTTGGGTATTTCTACAATTGTTGCTGGTTATGTCGCTTGGTTTATTTTGTTTCGTCAACATAAGGTTGTAAGTGTATTGGCTACGAAACAGAGTAAGGCAGCGAACATAATTAAAAAAGTTAAAATGATTTTTGAGAAAATACCTCAATGGTTGTTAATTTCCAATATAGACATTAACAATAAAAATGAACTTTGGTTAAAAAATGGTTCTGGAATATTGGCTGAAGGTACGTCAGAAGATGCATGTCGCTCTGAGGCTCTTTCTTTGTTAGTTGTTGACGAATGCGCTCATATTGGCTCTCTGATGGATGACATATGGACTTCTGCATACTCTACACTGTCAACGGGTGGTTCTGCTATTATTTTAAGTACACCAGCAGGAACAGGCAATTTTTTTCACAGAATGTGTGTTGAGGCAGAAAACGGTGATAACGAATTTTTGCTTACAAAACTAATGTGGGATGTCCATCCAGAGCGTGACGAAGATTGGTTCAAATTAGAAACGAAAAACCTTTCAGAAAGAGCAATTGCTCAAGAATTATTATGTTCATTTAATGCTTCTGGTGCGACTGTAATTTCTTCAAAAGACATAGAGAGGCTAGAAGGCTTAATCAAAGAACCGTTATATAAGACTGGAAACAAAAGGCAGTATTGGATATGGGAAGATTATGACCCTAGTAACAGATACCTTATAACGGTAGATGTATCTAGGGGAGATGGAGAAGACTTTTCAACAATTATAGTTATAAATCTTGAAGAAGTGAATGTTGTTGCTGAATACAAAGGAAAGTTAGGAAGAGATAGTTTTGTTTCTTTTTTGAACTCTGTAGCGAATGATTATGGCAAGCCGATGTTGGTTGTAGAGAACAACAACATAGGGATTGCAGTAGCCCAAGATATGTTGAGTTTAGGCTACCCACACCTTTATTTTTCTAAAAAAGGTACTCACGAATATGTAGACCCTGTTCAAGCGTTATCTGATTCGACAGCAATTCCAGGCTTCACAACTTCAGTTAAAACAAGACCTCTTATCATATCTAAACTGGAAGAATACATTAGAAACAGAGTGTTGTTTTCTCCTTCTTCTAGGTTTGTCGATGAATTAAAGACTTTTATATGGAGAAATGGAAAGCCAGAGGCACAAAAAGGTTCCAACGACGACCTAATTTTATCTTGTGCAATAGCTTGTTGGGTGAGAGATACAGCACTAATTAAAGGACAAAAAGAAGTCGAAGTAAACAGAGCATTGTTAAGTAATATTTTAGTTTCCAGAAAGAATTTTAATACAAATTTGTCTAACATGCATGACATACATAAGACTGGCAGATATTTAGAAGAGAGAATAAATATGCAAAAAAAACGTAATATCCATAAACCTTGGATTATAGTGGGTTAAAAATGTTTAATAAGAGAAAAGGCGAAAATACAAGAAATCAAGAGAACATTCTCTATCGTGCTTTGACTAGACTTTTTTCCGGTCCAATCACCAAAAGAAGGCGTCAATTTTATCGAAGAGAGCGTAGAATTGACATGCAGAAGTACGATTTTAAGTCTGCTTCTGGCGCACCATTTAAAAAGATTCAAAAAGATATGTGGTTGCACCAATCAGCGAAACTTGTGTACGAACAACAGAGAGCGGAAAGATATGCTGATTTTGACATGATGATATATGAGCCAATTCTTGGCAGTGCTTTGGACATCTATGCTACGGAGATAACATCCTGCAATGAACTAGAGAAAATGCTGAAGATTGATTGCAGAAATCAAGAAATTAAATCAATTCTAGATGAATTTTATTACAATGTATTAAATATAGAAGCAAATCTCTTTCATTGGACAAGAACGATGTGCAAATATGGAGATTTCTTTCTTTATTTAGACATTGATGAAGATAGAGGAATCACCCACGTCATTGGCTTGCCTTCAAGAGAAGTGGAAAGACTAGAAGGTGAAGACAAAGACAACCCACATTATGTTCAGTTTCAATGGAATTCAGGAGGTTTAACCTTAGAAGATTGGCAAATTTGTCATTTTAGAATTTTAGGTGACGATAGATTTGCCCCTTATGGCCAAAGTGTTTTCGAGCCTGCTCGAAGAATATTCCGACAATACGACCTTTTAAAAAACGCTATGATGAGTTATAGAATCGTTAGAAGCCCTGAGAGAAGAGTTTTTTATCTAGATGTTGGTAATATCCCACCCGAAGAAGTCGAACAGTATGTTTTGCAGTTTCAAAAAGAACTAAAAGGTAGTAAAATCGTAGACCCTGATTCTGGGCAAGTTGATTTGCGTTATAATCCTCTTAGTGTTGAAGATGACTACATAATTCCAGTTCGTGGACAAAGTAACACAAGGATTGATAGTTTGGCTGGGGGTCAATACACCGGGGATGTAGACGATGTTAAGTTTTTAAGAGATGAAATGATGGCAGCGATTAAAATTCCTGCTTCTTATATCATACCGGAAGGTGGTGCAGTTGAAGATAAAACATCGCTGGCACAAAAAGACATTTTATTTTCAAAAACAATCCAAATGATACAGCGTTCTGTAGTAAATGAGTTAGAAAAGATGGGAATTATTCATCTTTATACATTAGGCTTTAGAAAAGATGACTTAATATCTTTCAAATTGAGCCTTGCTAATCCATCAAAATTAGCAGCAATACAAGAATTAGAGCATTGGAGAACTAAATTCGATGTCGCTTCTGCTGCGACCGAAGGTTATTTTTCAAAAAGATGGGTTGCTGTTAACTTTTTTGGACTTAGCGAAGAAGAGTTTATTCGCAACCAAAGAGAAATCATTAATGACAAAAAATACGAACTAGAGATAGATAAGATCGCACAGGCTCTAGAGCAAGAGAGTATGACAGGTGGTGGAGGAATGTTTGGTTCTGAAGCAGGCGGGCCATTGAGTCCAGGTTTTGGGGAAGAACAAATAACAGTGTCGCCTCCGGGTTCTGATTTGGAATCAGCCTTTGGGGGAGGTTTCGAAGGAGGTGTAGGAGATGATGTTGACGACACTCTCTTGGCTTCTCCTGAAGAGCCAGCCAAGAGAGATGAACCCCACAAAGTAAATGTCAACAAAGCAGGCTTTAAAATGACATATAAGGATGGACAAACAACGACAACAAAATCAAAAGGCAAGTTGTATACGCCGAAAAAAGAATCTGAAAAGAGGTCAGGAATACAACAAAATCTTAAATCTATGGCAAAAATTGACTCTATAAGACCTGTAGGTTCACAAAGAGACCCTGATAAAAACAAAAAAAAGAATCATCCATCAATACCTGGGAGGAGTGAATTAGGTTCTTTTAGCAAGGGCATAATGGAAGATTTTTCAAAAGAAGAAAAGCAAATAGCAGACATAAACAATGGATTGTACGAAATAGTTGAAAAGTTGGATAAAAAATTTAAGGCAAAAAAAGATGACTAAACATAACAAAAAAAGAAATCCAGTCTTTCTGTTTAATATTTTAGTGAGAGAGTTTGTTGAAACTAAAGAAAAAGAAAGAAAGAAAGAAATCACTTCTTGCATAATGAATTTTTTCAATAAAAAAAGAGAACTTCACAAGGAATATAGACTATATAAGCAAATATTGAATGTGCAAGGTGAGCCTGAAAAAATTTGCCAAGGCATTCTTAACGAAGTCAAGCAACAATATTCTTACTTAGACCATAAGAAACTTTTCAAAGAAAAAACAGATTTGTTAAATTTTATTAACAAAAAAATAGGCAAACAAGTGTATTCAAAGTTTGTACCGAACTATAAAAATATTGCGTCGATATATCAAATTTTCAATAAGACAGGTAGTATAAAAAACAATGTTATATTAGAAACAAAAATTATAGAAGAGATGAAACAAAAAGAAACTTCTAATAACTTTGAAAACAAAATAGATGGAGTTGTTGTCGGAAAATTTTTACAAAAATATAACCAGACATACTCCAACACTCTTCTGGAGAATCAAAAAAAATTAATAAAAGAATATATATTTTCTTTTTCCGACAATTCTCTCTCCCTAAAGAGTTTTCTAAATGAAGAAATTGATACTCTGAAAAAGGAATTGTTGAATGTTTTAGAAGACAAAGAATTGTGTTCAGACGACACAATCAAAAAACAGACAAACAGTGCTTATAAAATGTTGCAAGAAATGCATAAACAAAAGATTGATGAAAATTTAATTACAACAATTATGAAATTTTATAATCTGGCTAATATTATCAAAGAAACACAAGAAAATTTTGAGTATAAAGAGCATGAAGATAAAAATTAACAAAGTAAAACTACCATCGTATAAATTAAAAATCAGTCGGACTATCGATGGAAGAATTATGATAACAGACCATCCAGACATCGATATTGTTATTATTCCAAAATTACAAAAAATCATCACTTTCCCAAAAGATGAAATGTCTGATTTTGTTTATGGCTCTCAAGATTTATTTTTTGACTTCTTGGTTAAAACAGGGCTGATAGTACCTGAAAGTGTTACAGGAGGTTCAGTATATTATTCTATTGAAGGAAAAATTGTTGAGCCAGAAGAAAAAATTAACCAATTTGATATGATTATAGCAAATATCGGCAAATTCTTAGAAAAAGAAGATAATTATTTTAAAAAAGAAAAAGAATACAAAGACATGGTTGACAGAAGCATGTACAATCCAGAAGAAAGTGAATCTACAGATTTAGGCGATGTGCCTCACGAAGAGTACAAAGGGGTCATTCCTCGATCTGGCAGGCCATATGCATTTGGTTCAACATTTGGTTACATGTACGAATAGCATAGGGTGGCCTGGGAGTTGTCCTAGCGCGAGTTTATTTACTTTTCGAATAGAACTTCGGCTAAACAAAAAAAAGGTGTTAAAATGTCTCAAATTGCGATTTTTTCATTAGTTTCATTTGGCTTGACGCAAATATTGTTGTATTCAGAAATTTTAAAGATTTTTCGACCAAAATGGTATCTATTTAAATGTAGTATGTGTATGGGTTTTTGGACAGGCTTACTAATATGGTCCATCAGCGGTAAAACAATTTTGTTTAACTTCGATGGAAGTTGGGTTACAGGACTGTGTTTAGGATTCTTAAGTTCTGGCGTCAATTATATACTAGATAAGTTGTTCACAGATTGTGGTTTAAATCTGAATCTTACCCAATAAGGAGGTGATAATGAGAATTTCAAAGAAATTCATGATGCCAACGATTCGTCGTTGCAAAGAAGGTTGCTGAATGTCGAGGTAGAAAACCTCGATAAAAAACAACCTAAATGAATCCTGCCAAGTATTTACTATAAAATACTTGGTTTTTTTATGCAAACAATATCAAAAGGTAATATAAATTGAATAAGAAAGTATTATTGAGAGAATTCTATAATTTATGCCCTAGCGGAATCTGTCAAGATTATTTGACAGAATCAGAAAAATATAGAATAAAAAACGAAGGAATCATCTATTTGACTGGAACTGTCCAAAGAGCAGATGAAAAAAATGGAAATGGAAGGGTATACAGTGAATCCATTCTCAAGAGAGAAGTTGAAAATTATAGAAAAGTCATAGAAGAAAATAGAGCAGTGGGCGAGTTAAACCATCCAGACTCAGCAGAAATCGATCTAAAAAATGTTTGTCACATTGTTGAAGACTTGTGGTGGGAAGGAAAAGATTTGAAGGGGAAATTAAGAATCCTCAAACATCACCCATCTGGACAGATTTTAGAAGGTCTTATAAAAGATAATATAAAATTTGGAATTTCCTCTAGAGGTTTAGGTTCAGTCAAAGAAACAAAAGAGGGTATTATTGTGGAAGAAGACTTCCAATTAGTTTGTTTTGACATCGTTCAAGAACCTTCTACTAGAGATGCGTTTTTAATGAAAGAATGTAAGATTCCATACAGCAACAGAAAACTGTCCTATAAAGAAAAATATCAACTTGCTTTGATTGATATTTTGAAATAACCCTTCAAAGGTAAAAAAATGAAAAAAAAAGATTTTGTAAAATTAGTAAAACCTCTCATTAAAGAATGTATAAAAGAAATGATAATGGAAGAAAATTTACTTTCAAATGTTATTTCTGAAACAATTTTAGCAATTAATAATGTAGAAGTTATATCCGAAAACAAAAGTAAAAAAATAAGTCAAATACCAAACAAAAAAGTCAAAAACTTATCTAATTTAAGCAAAGATATGTACAACGGTGTTGACGTGTTTGACGGTGTAACCCCATCGAAAGAAATTAACGAGTCTCTATCTGACACAAGCGGAGTATCTGCTTCAAAAAGATTCCCCGGTTTAGATTTTAATGATTCAGGTGTAGATATAAGCATGTTTTTTAAAAATTAAAAAGGAAAAAAAATGTTAATAAACAGTAACAACGCAGAAGTTCAATTGAAAACAAATGAAACATCTGAAAGTCTTATACGACGATTTAAAAAGAAAGTTTACAAAAGTGGATGTTTGGAAAAATATAAAGAAAAAATGTATTTTGTAAAAAAATCTGACAAAAAAAGAATGGAAAAAAAACGCACAATCTTCTTGGAAAAAAAGAAAAAAAATGACAACAAGTGATGATTGGAGAGTTGCATTGGTAAAAGTTCAAATGTATTGTGAGGAACACTTCAAAGATAAACTAAAGTATTCCACTGACTCTCTTGAATTAGACCACGGATGCCCCCCTCCTATAAAAGAATTACACAAAGAAGTAAAAGAAAACCAAGCCACAGACACAAAATGGAATGGAAAGAGAGTTCTGTGGTGTTATCCTGCTGCCCCACATGAAGGTTCTCCCTTAAAGAAAGACGAGAAAATTCCAGTCGCTTGCTTAGGGACAAGCCTTTGGTGCATCATACATGCTCTAAAGTTACTAAAATTAGAAGACAAGATAACAAATACACAAATAGAAAACTTAAAAAAAGAATCCTTACAAGAAAAAAATGGCCTTTGCGATGCTTTTATAAATTTAGGTTGGGCAAACAATATAATTACAAACCCTAACGATGCACAAGGTGGGGATGTCGGCGTCATAGGTTATGGCGACAACTTACCCCATCATTGGTTTATAGTTGCCGAAGAACCTCATATAAAAATTAATAATGTTGACGCTTTAAATACTTGGGCAGCATCTCCTAGTGCTAATGGTGCAGGTTACGACTATTGGTATAAAAACAAAAGCAACAACAATGGACTAAAGAGGTATTGGTCTATAGTTAGACCGTTTGAAAAAAAATGACAATACACATTCCATCTAATAATAGACAAGTTGGAGAAATTAACTTTTCCAACAATACTGATGTTACATCAATATCCAACCTTAACGAATGGACAGTAATAAATGTTTCAAATTGGGATGGAAACTCAAGTAATTATGGGTTTGAACTGCACAGTGACAACAAAAGTTTAAAATACACTTATAACACTCAGAAGACTGTGGTTTGTTATTTAGATGCACAAATCTTAGCAGCAACTAACAACGTAGATTTTGAATTTGGTATTTTTTTAAACAATGTCTTGCAACCTCTTTCAGTTTTTTCTTTTAATTACAAAACAATACCTATAGCTTCAAGCCACATTTATGTTTTTAAAATAAACAAAGATGATTTGATGGAGATGAGAGTCAGAAATATTTCTGACTCAACAAATGTAACTGTTCAACACGCTGATATTACATGCTGGACGACAAATTAAAAAGGAAAGAAAAATGAACAACAAATATGAAACAGGAATTGGCCATGTTGGTGCGTATCAAGTTTCAGGTATACCATTTATAACAGGCTCAGATTTAGGAGCAAGCCCTTCAAACATCAATATACAATTCCCTAGCATTACAAAAAGCATAACAATAAACGTCACAGGTTCAGATGCGGTAGAACTAGCCTTTGCTTCCCCTGTTGACCCGACAGTGCGTTCTAATAAACATACTTTTGTAATAGCATCAGGAGATAGTTTAACTTACGATGTAAAGTGTAAAGAAGTTTGGTTGATTGCGAATAATGGCAACACTGGCTTTCAATTGTTGGCTGAATTGACCAACATTTCTCCTAACAGAATGTGGGATATATCTTCATCTGTTGGGATTAGTGGTTAAGACTATTTTATTTTTTCATTTGCAAAAACGAACAAAATGAAAACTTAACCTATTTATCATAAAAAGTGGGATTTTCTTAAAAAATGAGTAATATGCTTGAACAATCAATAATTGACGCTAAAGAATTGAAATCTGCAATTTCCAAACTAGCAGAAGAAAAAACTTTGGAAAGACACGCAGAAGATTATCAGAAAATTTTTGAAAAGATGATGAGCGAAGAAGAGGACAACCTATCTCCACCTTTGTCCGATGATGATAAAATGCCTGACTTCGACAACGAAGGCAGTGAAATGTTAGATGCTGGAGATGAAGGGGGTATGTTTGGGGGGATGCCAGACTTAGGTCCAGAAGAAGAAGATGATATTTCTGATGATGAACAAATTATTGATTTGTCGAGTGACTTCGAAGACATTCCAATGTCTGGTGATTTTTCTTTAGAAGGTGATGACGAAGAAGAAGAAATTGAAATTAACTTCGAACAATTAGAATCTGAAATAGCCACAGTTAGAAACAAAAAAAATCAACAAAAGACGAGCAAGGAAAACGTTCCTGTCTCTTTTGTTGAGGAATCTCCCGAAGAAGAGGAAGATTATGAATTAAATGAAGATGGCTTCTTAAATGAAAAAAAGCCTTGTTGGAAAGGATACGAACAAGTTGGCATGAAAACAAAAAATGGGAAAAAAGTCCCTAATTGTGTTCCAATTGAAGAAGCAAACGATTTGTTTGAAAGTGAAGATTTTGATGTCCTAGATTATGATTTAGAAGTCGGACATGGCCATCAAGCGCAACCATCTTTGAACAAAGGATTGACTCAAGATTTTCTTAATGTATCCAAAGCAAAAGAAAATGTAAATAAAGAAGAAGATGAAGAACTCAAACAAAAGTATTTTATGAAAGTTCGCGAAAATAAAGAATTAAATAAAAAATACGATGAATTGTTGAATATAACAAATTTATTGAAAGAACATATTAACACAACAAATCTTTTAAATGCAAAATTGTTGCATATAAATCGAGCATTACGGAATGACTCTTTGAATGAGCGACAGAAAAATCTTTTCAAGCAAAAGATAAGCGAAGCAAAAACTGTTGAAGAGGCAAAAGTTATTTTTGAAACGTTAAACTCGGCAGTGGGTGTTGTCAAACAAAAGAAAGCACCAAAATCACTGAGAGAAGCAACTGTACGAAAAAATAACTCTTTAACTCAAAATTCCAAAGAAAAACCAAAACCCAGCATAATTGAAGAACAACAAACTGCTCGATGGAAAAAAATTGCTGGAATAACTAAAACATAGGAAAAAACGTTATGAGTATTTTAGGTTCATTAACAAAAAACATTACTCGTCGCGAAAACGAAAAGCTTAAAGAAAGTGCTGCCCTCTTGAATAAGTGGGAAAATACCGGACTTTTAGAAGGTTTGGATACTGAAACATCGCGACAAAACATGGCCGTCTTGCTTGAAAACCAAGCAAAGCAACTTTTGAAAGAAGCATCGGTTATGGCTAGAGCAGGGGGAGGTGACGTAGAAGGTTTTGCTTCTGTAGCGTTCCCTCTCGTTCGAAGAGTCTTTGGAGATCTAATTGCAAACAACTTAGTCTCTGTACAACCCATGTCTCTTCCTTCTGGATTGATTTTCTTCTTGGATTTTAAACTATCTCGTCCTGCTGGATACGGGGAAGATTATCAGCGTCTATATTCAGACCTTAATCAGTCTGTATACGGGCAAGGACGACTTGGTTCAGAAATTACTGGAGGTGCTTTACTTACCGAACAAAATGGAGAACTTGGCTTTTTCAGTTTAAACCAAGGGTACTCTTCTCCTACTGGCTCGAAAGAAGTAAACACTACCACAGTTCTTTCTGGAACATACGGTGGTGTAGTAAACACCCCAGGTACAGTCACACGAAATGCTGTATTAGAAGAAGAATTGATGAAACTTTGTCGTTTTGACCCTGAATTTGTTTCGGGAACTACAAATGTTGCTGTTACTAAAATTACTTTAAGTGATTTGGATGACACTTCTGCTGGTGCTTACTTTAACGACGAAAACCTTGTTTCCATTCATGTGTCAAGTTCTGATGGGCATGGTTTGTTCGCTGCTAACGATGTGCAAGCAAGACGATTGACTCAATATTCTGGATCTGGAAAGACCGAATTGTTGCTTTTCAATGTGTCTTGGGATGGGTCTCGAACCCCTGTTCAACTTTCAGGAACAACTGGTCCGAAACTTGAGTTTACTTTTCCGATTGTTGACAATTTCCAGAATGGTGGTGCGCTCGGCTCTATTCAAGGTCAAGATGTTTGGGGTTTGGAAAACGAACCCGACATTCCCGAAATCGACTTAAATATCGATTCGATTGCAGTTACTGCAATTGGCAAAAAACTCAAAGCAAAGTGGACCCCAGAATTGGGTGAAGACTTGAGTGCTTATCACAACCTTGATGCTGAAGTTGAATTAACTCAGATTCTGTCTGAAGAAATCGCTTTGGAAATCGACCGAGAAATCATTGTTGACCTTATTAATGGAGCAACTTGTGGTAAATATTACTGGTCTCGTTCTCCTGGTATGTTCTTGCATCGCGAAACTGGTCTGGAAATCGGAGCAAGTTCGAAGGCTCCAGATTTCACTGGAAACGTTTCTGAGTGGAATGAAACTCTGCTCCACACAATTCAAGACCTGAGTGCTTTAATGCACCGTAAGACTCTGCGTGGAGGTGCAAACTTCTTTGTCTGTGGCCCTGAAGTTGCTGCGATTGTAGAACAAACCAATGGATTTAAATCTTCCACTGTGACTTCTGATGTCAACACTGGAACTGTAGGTTGTGAAAAAGTTGGTTCTATTTCTAAGAAGTGGGATGTATATGTTGACCCATATTTTCCTCGCAATTTGATTCTTGTAGGACGAAAAGGTAGTTCTTTCCTCGAAAGCGGATATGTTTATGCTCCCTATGTTCCACTGCAAGTATCTCCCACGATTCTTGGAACCGAAGACTTTACGCCTCGTAAAATCGTTCGTACTCGCTATGCGAAAAAAATGGTCAAACCAGATATGTATGGTTTGGTAATTGTACGAGGATTGCTTGGCGAGTCTGGTAACTAAATCAAAATATAGTTTGGTTATCAATTTTATGGAGAGAGGTGTCAAAACCTCTCTCTTTTTTTTATCTAAAAAGGTAAAAATTATCGTTTTCGAACTAATAATTATATAAAAACAAAAAAGGTTTGTTGGAATGAAGTTGATTATGGAAAATTGGAGAAAATACATGAACGAACAAGTCAATCGAAAGCCAAAAGCAGCAGTTCTATTTGATGGTGCTGGGTTTGCTAGGCTTGGTTTAGAGCAATCTGGATGGGAGTGTGTGGGATTTGAATTAAATCCTGTCGCGCATTGGCTTTCGACTCATGTTGGTAGCGGAAATTCTGTTATGGCAGATGTTAGAGATGTTGATTTGTCGGATTTTACGGCTGTTTGGGCATCCCCTCCATGTCAAAAACTTTCTCCGGCAAAAAAAGGTTCTGGCCAAATAGTAACAGGAAAATACAAAGATGATTTGTTAAAATGGTCGCTAGATATTACTAAAGTATGGCCGAACATAAAAGTGTTATGGGTTGAAAATGTAATTACAAGAGAGCCTGGAGAAGATGATTGGGGAACAAAGTATAATGCAGCACAATTTGCAGAAGAACCCAAGCAAAAAAGGCAAAGAATTGTAGGCGGAACATTCCCAGAGCCAGAAACATATAGAGAGTATGATACAAGATATTACGAATTGGGTGATTCCGTTTGTCCTGCTATTACTGCAACTGAATCTAAATGGTACGCTGCTTGCGACAGGAGAGCAAACAGGTGGTTTTATAAACATTTTGGTAGAAAAGGCTATTATTGGGAGTTTGCTGACAAAATGGGTATGGAAGAAATACCTCAAGCCTGGAAAGATATTTTTCTTGATATTGACGAAGCCAATCAATTTCGCGGAAAAGAAAAAAGCAGAGCATTGTTGGCAATAGAAACAAAAATCGGATGGGATAGGAATGAAATTACAAATATAAAACAAGTCAAAGAAAAAGGCAAAAGACCAAAAAAAGTTGGCGTATTAACCGCTTGTAAGTGGCGAGATGCGTTAATAAGAGCGATTGGCAATGGAGTTGTAGTATCTATGGCACGAAAGTTTGGCGAAGCAGCATTAAAAGATTTAAACAAATGAAAGATAACAACAAAACAAATTTAGAAGAACAAGTTTTCAATATAGTTAAAAATATTTTGTCTGAGAGAAAGTGGTTGGCAGACCAAAAATTTTTTTATGCCGGTCCACAAGATTCAAGAAACAGGGCTTTGTGTGCTGCATTGGTTAACAAAATCGTGACTGCCAGACAATTATCAAGAATTGTCAACAAGAACGGAAATTCAGTTATTGATTGGGCTGGGGGTTATAAGTGTAGACATAAATTAATTCCTGTTAGTGATGAAGATATTGAAAATTTAGAAAAAAAATTTAATACTCGTATTCCAAGAGCAACAGAAGCAGACTTAAATAAATTTAGGATAAAAATGTAGAAGTTTTTTTATTATATTTATTGAAAAACAACATCTTGTTATAAAGGTAAAAACAAAAAATGGCAGTCCCTGATTTTTCTCCTATACCAACAACGTCTAGAATCGTTTTGCCAGTTACTGGTACTCATTCTAACGTAGTTGAATCTTATTTACCCTACGGTTTATATGTAAATGCAAACTTACCTGATTCCGAAAGAAATGAGTGGGTAACTGGTGCTGTATCGCAGGTTTCTTATACTTATCGAATGCTTGGTGGTGCTGTTTTAGACATTGAATTAACAGAACAAGATGTTTATGCAGCATACGAAGATGCATGTTTGGAATACTCTACAGTCATAAATTTACATCAAGCAAAAAATTCTTTACCAAATTTGCTTGGACAACCCACTGGTACTTTTGACCACGAAGGCGAACATTTATCTTCCCCACTGTCATCCAGTTTGAGTGGCGGGAATGTTGCTTTAAAATTTCCAAAGTTTCAATTTTCTTACTCTAGGAGGCTTTCTGACGCAGTTGGGACAGCAGTTGGGGTTGGAGGCTTCGAAACAATTTATTCGGCTTCTATCGCGCTAACAGCAAGCAAACAGGACTATGATTTGCAGGAGATTATAGAGGCTCAGGATGTTGCTGGAGGACAACTTTTTAGCGACAAAATAAATAATAGAAAAATCCGCATTCGACGAGTGTTTTATAAGTCTCCTCAAGCGACTTGGAGGTTTTATGGTTTTTATGGAAGTTTGGTTTCTATTGGCAACTTGTCAACATACGGTCAATATGCAGACGACCATTCTTATCAAATTGTACCAGTATGGCAAAACAAAGCGCAAGCAGCAGCATATGAAGATGCTTTAAGAGTCAGAACATCGCATTACTCTTATATGCTCAGAAACAACAAACTAAGGATTTATCCTCCTCCTCGCGAATATTTGAATGCTATTTGGGTTGAATTTTCAGTAGATTCGAATCCGATATTAGATGAAGATGGTTACGAATCAGGAGTTGATGGAGTAAACAATGTAAATACAGTTCCGTTTTCAAATATTCCTTATAAAAATATCAATGCAATCGGAAAGCACTGGATACGGAGATATGCTTTGGCAACTTGCAAATGCATTTTAGCGCAAAACAGAGGAAAATTTCAAACAATACCTATTCCTGGTGAATCTGTTACGTTGAATCATTCAGATTTGATGTCGCAATGTAAAGATGAAAGAAGGGAATTGAAGGAAGAATTAAACAAAACATTGGATGAATTAACTTATGCAAAGATTTCAGAAACTAGAGCGAATGAAACTGACAACGTTAATCGCACCTTAAATAAAATGCCAATGTTTATTTATATGGGATAAATACAATGAAAATTAAAATTAAATTAACAGAATCAACCAAATACGACCCTCAAACCGGAAAACCAATATTAAAAGACCCTTCTGAAATGACAATGGACGATTTCGATGATGTTAAAGGTCCAAAACAAAGTGTTTTTTTGTGGCAGCAAATTGGAAACATCACAAAAAATTTAAAAAAACAAAAAGAAGATTTCGAGGAATTTGAATCTAAAATCACAGATTATATAAAACTATTTGTTCGATATTTTAAAGCTCATAATGATGAAATTAAACAATTAAAGAGTAATATAGGATTATCGAAAAAACCAAAAAAGCCAGATCTTCCGATGGCTAATTTTGGCCTTGTGAAAGAATATTCAAATAATCCTAATGACATGAGAAAAGATATAGATTCAATCATCACGCAAAAAAAAGAAGAAAGCGAAGCAATACAAGATTTAATTGTATTAATTAAGCAAAATTATGAAGAAAATGGCAGAGCAAGTGCTTCTAATGCGATACAAACTGTTCTTAGTTCTATAAGAAGGTTAGGTGATGATTTTGTTAATAAATTCACTAGTGCTTTAGACAATGCAAACACTTCCGATGGAACAAGTTTGTCCGAACTTAAATAAAGATGTCAAATAAGTTTAATAGAGAGCCAGCACCTCCCCCACCAATGTTTTTTGGTGAAAAAGAAAGAGATTTGGTCAAACAAGTAAATGATGAATTAGTTGAAAGGGTTATAGGTCAACAAGTCTTATATTATCCAATAGATTATACAACCACAAACTTTCACCCTTTATACAAAGAAGCCATAGAAAAAAACTTTCTTCCTCCAATTCGTGTCTATGCGATGGTCAAATGGGAAGGTCAAGAAACTCAAACGGAAAAATATGGCTTAGACAAGCGTTCTAAGGTCACAATTAACTTCCACAAGAGGAGACTAACGGAAGACCAAGATTTGTTCGTTAGGGAAGGCGATTTCGTCCTTTATGGATCTTATTATTATGAGATAGTAAAATTAAACGAACCAAGAGAATTATTTGGTCAAGTGGCACACAAATTTGAAATATCTGCCACATGCCTCAAAGCAAGACAGGGATTGTTCGATGGAAAATAAAATAAAGAAAATTATTGAAAAAGAAATTATAAATTATCTGAATGAAGGAAAAAGAGAAAATTTACTACAAAGAATAAAAGGATATGTAAAAACTCCAGGTAAACCTTGGTATTATATGCACATGACAGATATAGATGCGCCAGCAGATATGATGTATTACCCTTCTAGTCCTCATGCTACTACTCCTTTGGGGATATATGCTTACCCTTTAAGCCCTGAAATTTTTGAACAATTAAAACATTACCAACTACCATTTCGTGCGAAAACGAAGAAATTAGTTATTTTTAAACTGAGAGATGGCTTTCAAAATTTTATTTTTCATATTGGAAAGGATAGAGTTCGAAAAGAAATTTTAACAGAATTGAAAAGAATTTTTCTCGAAGAACATCGTATAGAAGCGGTTGAATCAAAAATAATTTTTGATAATAATATGGAAAACTATGGACTTTATGAACCCGAAGAGTTGAAAAGAGAGTTTGATGTTTTTCATGATTTTTTAAAATCAAGTATAGAAAAATACTACAATCGACAAAAAGAAAAATTTTTTACTAAAGATTTAACACAAAAAGAAAAATTAAAAATTATAATTGCATTAAAAAAACAATTTAACGAATCATATGAAATTCCTCTTGCAAATTTTCACAGTAAATTATCCAATTTTTATAATTCATATGAAATTTTTTTTAATATTGTGGAAAAATATCGCTATGAAGAAAAAATAAACGTAGTAAATCTGCCTGAAATTTACAATTATGTTGATGAATTTCATAATGCTTATGTTAGCATAAAAGAACCTTTAAAATATTGGGAACAAATGATAAAAAGTTATGATTTTTTTAATTTTGCGAAAATACGAACAACTAAAGCGAAAATTTACTCCAAAATTTTTTCATTTACTTTGCCTAGAGTTTTGAAAAGAATTCTTGGCTCTATAGATAAATTTACAAACCCTCTGTATGAATACAAAAAAATATCTCTCGAAAGATACGATTCTGAAGATGTTGATTCTGATTTTGCAGAACTATGGAATGTTACCCGTCATTTGGCCGAACTAAAGGGTGACAATATCATTTTTCAGTGGGCGCAAATGTTTGTAAAGTTAGGGATTATTGGTTTTCACGATCATGGCGAAGGACTCATACACCCAAATGAGCCAGAACAAGCAGTTATTTTTCACCCCAACAAAATGGGTCTTACACTGAGAGATATTATAGAAACAATCGATATTATAAATAACCCAGCAAGGATTATGATGGTCAAAACTGCCAGTGGGTTGTCCAAGCAAATGTCTTATTAAAGAGTTTTTTGCTTGAGCCGATACAGAAATATACAACAACAAGGAAGAAATGTAAATAATGAATATCAAAAAAGAGTTGAAAAGGCAAATATTGTTGGAAATTCGAGAACAAAAAATTATCCAAGAAGAAAAAGAAAATTTAGACAAAGATGAAATGATTTATCGAATGGCAACTGTTATGAGGCAAGAAATTCCAGATATGCTTGCAACTCACGAAGAATATTCATTAAAATTCGATTTTGCTGATTATAAAGAACTGTCTAAGGCATTTTATGACGAAACAGTTGATTGGTTTTCGGGTGATGTTGGGGTGGGTGATGATGAAATACAATATAATAATAATACAATATTGGCTTTTTTAAAGATTGCTATCAAAAAATACCCTCTAGGTACAAAGTTTCTGTTGTATAGATATAATAAAGAAGTAAAAGAAAAAGAAGGCGAGATTGACCAAGAAGAAGTTTCTTTACTGCTTGAAAGAAGAATTGGCAAGATTATCAGAAAAATAATAAGAGATTTTGAAGTAATAAATAGGCTTTCATTTGTTGATGGCGCATACAAAGGTAATTTGAAATTAAAATATAAAGATATTGATAAAGTTGTATATCAAATTAATAATGTAGACAACCGAGATAAGGGTTGGAGAGAGGGCGAAAAAAGAAATAGACAATTAGCAAGAAAAAGGCATTTTAATCCAAAAGAAAATTTATTAGATAAGTTGAGTGGCTATGTAAAAAGACCGGGCAATCCTTGGTATTATATTCACATGACAGATATAGAAGGTTCCGCAGATATGATGTTCAACCCATCCAGTAGGTACAATACTCCACTGGGTGTTTATTCTTACCCCTTGAGTCAAGAAATTTTCAGTCAAATTAAAAGAGGAAGATTGCCATTTCGAGGACATGCTAAATATATGCTTATTTTCAAACCAGAAGACAATTTTCAAAATTTGATTTTTCATATAGGCAAAGATGAAGTTAAAGATGAAACACTTGCTAGGTTAAAAAGTATGTTTGGTAGGCAAAAAGAAGTTGATTTCAGAACCGATGATTTTATGTCATATATTAATCATTATATTGTAGAAAATGGAATAGATATGAGTAGCGTTTTTGCTCACCCCAATAATGTTGAAAGAAGTCTAAAAAAATTATTTATTGAAAATAAAGAACAATTTAAAGATTCGTATTCAGAATTTGGCACACCCCACAGTGATATTGTATATTCAGATTTATTAGATTTTATAAAAGAGTATTATAAATTTTATGACTTTGTGAGTGAATTTTTAGAAACCAAAATAATATCAGAAAAAGAAATATTTGAATTTTATCAATTTATCTCAAATTTTTATCTTCTCTTTGAAGATGTTATGACATATTTTTGGGACAAAATTAATCAAATTATCTCCTTTGCTAAATATACTCAAGAAATTGCCATCTTAAGGCCACTTATGACAACTGAATTTGGGATTGTTTTGTCTTCAACAAAAAAGGAGATAGAAAAAGCGCAACATTTTGCAAAACTTCTTGGCAACCAAAAAAAGAACATTAGAGGTATTATTCAAAGTGGCAGAGAATATTTTATAGATAAGGTGGGCGCAAATCCAGAAGACACTAAAATAATGGACTTATGGAGCCTTAGTCGTGGACTATCTACATCAAGTTTTAATTGGTCGAAAATACTTACAGAACTTGGCTTCTTTGCTTTCCATGACCACGGAGAAGGAATAATTCATCTAGCAGAGAAAGAACAGGCAGTCTTCTTTGTTCCGAGATATTTAGAGACAATAGAACTAATTGAAAATCCAATAAGATATATATCTACATCAAGTTTTGGTTGGTCGAAAATACTTACAGAAAGAGATTTATATAAATGAATATTAAAGAATTTTTTGCTTGAACCGATACAGAAATATACAACAACAAGAGAGAAATATAGAAAATGAATATCAAAAAAGAACTGAAAAGGCAAATATTGTTGGAAATTCGAGAACAAAGAATTATCCAAGAAGAAAAAGAAATATTGGGAGAATTAAAATGGCTTGGTCAATATACTGGAAAGTATGGCTGGAATACATTCCGCGACAAGCCTATAGATTTTAATGAAAAATATTCTGATTTCAAGAGATTCTTAAAGGAAACAGATGGTCATCAAGTTAACATTGATTGGCTTGGACAAGACGGGACAAAACCTTTGAAAGTACTAAGAATTGCTCAAAAATTAGGGTGGCCTGCTGACTATGTACACGGCATGAGCAATACAATATCTAAATTAATGTCTTACGCTGAAAAGTTTTTAGGAACTATTGGCAACATTCTTGATGCTTTTACTCTTTTTTTGGCGTCCAAAACAAAGATTGGAAGAATTGCTAAATTAGTCTTAGCCCCTTTCGCAACAGGAGAAGGTAAAACACCTAGACAGATTCACAGTTTATACATAAAAGAATTAAAGAAAGACCATTGGAAAACAAAAGAAGGTGACTTTTTAATAAAAGCCTATCAACTTATTATAGAATATGAATACGAACAATGGAAAAGTGGTGAGTTTGAAGATGAATGGGGTGGACTCAAAAAAAGCATGAAAAAAAACAAGAAAAAATTAGATGAAAAAAGCAAGCCCTGCAAAAAAGGTGACAAACTAAATAAACCTGTGAGAACTTCTGGAGAAAATAAAAAGTTTAAGGTCTGCGTAAAAGATGGAGACAAAATAAAAACAGTTAGATTTGGCGACCCAAATATGAAAATTAAAAAATCTAATCCTAAGCGCAGAAAATCATTTAGGGCAAGACACAAGTGTGACAATCCAGGTCCAAAAACAAAGGCAAGATATTGGAGTTGCAAAAAATGGTAAGACTCAAAGAAGAAATAAAACAAGAAATATTAAAAGAAATGCAACTAACTCTCGTTGCAGACTATGCTTATTGCAAATCAAGCCTGCGAAAACAAATAATCAAAGAAGCAAAGAGTGGGGAAGGAGAAGTAAAGCAAGCAATTAGGGGCTTTTCTGATAATTTGCAAAATGAATTACTTAGAATAGAAAGAGAAGAAACTTTGCCTGAAATAAAAAACATTGTAGATGAAATAAAAAATAATTGCAAAGATGAAAATGGAAACATTGATGAAGGTTGTGTACAACAAATACTAACTAAATTATTAAAAGCCAACAACGATATTGCTATGGAAGCACTAAAAAAAGCAACTGAAGAGCAACCTGATTTTACTTTAGACGAATGGTTATTGAAGTTAAGAAGAGCGTTTAATTTTACATGGTTTTGGTCTGCCGTTGGTGTTGTTGGGACATTAGTTTATAAAATTACAAACACAAGCGTATATAAATATTTATTAAAGCCTATAATTGCTATCGCTAAGAAGTTAGGAGATTGGATTTGGTGGGGCGTTCAAAAAATATTTCCAACATTTTTCGCAGGATTAAAATCGGTAGGAGGGTTGGCTGGAAAAGGTTTGTGGGGTGGTTTAAAAGTTATTTTTCAAATTATGTGGAGCATATCTCCAGGTTACACAATGCTGATTAGTGCAGCAATTACTTGTTTTGTGGCATCTTTGTTAATAAAATTAATCAGAGCATTAACAACTAGAAGACAAGAATACACAGATATTGTACAAGGCTTGTTTGATTGGAAAGATATACTTGTGGCGATTGGCAATGTGCCTTTTAATATCTGGAAAATGTTTAAAAGAATGTATTCTTCGATTAAAAATAGATTGGTTGGTTCAGATAAAAAGAAAGACAAGATAGTGTTAGACAAGCCAGAGAAATTAAATGAAGAGTTGGAATATTTTTTAATCACAAGTTATCAGAAGGAATTACTCAGTGCTTAAAAATTTACTGAAAATAGAAATAAAAAAAATATTAAAAGAATCTAGAGGCGAAGGATTATCCACGAAAGTTACTCGTTATTTTACAAACACAATTAAAAGTTATAAATCAGAAAAAGAAAAATTAAAGAAAATCACCTATCCTTCTGATTATATAGACGAGGACAAATTGAGACAAGAAATGCAAAAAATATTAGGTGGTGAAACAATTATTGTGTTGAAAATAGAATACGAACAAGGAATATTAGGTGTAACAGGAAGTTTTAACAGGTTAACTGACGAAATTGAATTGATTTTGAATGTCCCAAAATCAAAAATAGAAGCAAAAAATATGTCAAAAATCGTTTCTGATTTAAAGTTAAATTTAGTTCATGAAATCAATCATTATTATCAAAAAAATAGGGACAAAATGAACTTTAAATATATTGATTCAAAAAAAGAAAATCACTTAAGAAGATTATCTGCTATTTTGCATAGAAAATTCAAAGAGGTTGATTTTGATTCTAAAAGTGAAAAAGAAGAAATAATAGAATCATTAATTTATTTTCTAACTAAACATGAAGTAGATGCATACGTCAGAGCAACATACAAGCAAGCAAAATTTTTTAAACAAAAATTTGAAAAAAGTGCGGAAGAGAATATTGAAACTATAAAAGAATACATTGGTTCACAATTTAAAAGTCGTAACAAAAAAAAAGAAGAACTTATTAAAATGCATTCTGATATAATTTTTAATCTTTGGATGACGAGAGCCAAAAAAATATTACCTAGAGCATTAACGTCAAATGGAGAGTTTATCAAAGATGACAAACGAAAAACGTATACAATTTATGGATTATACCCATGAGCGATAAGCCTGCGAAACCTATTTTCTTTCAACCTTCAAATATCGAAACAATTGATTTTGCAATGTTTCGGTGGCTCGATGAAACTATGAATGTTTTTTGTAACACCAATAAAGGTTTCGAAAAAGTTCCAGTTGTTTGGGTTACTGGTGAACGTTCCGCACAACTTAAAGAAAAAGATGATGTTAGAGACATCGAAGGGACTCTTATACTTCCAAGAATAACTTTAGAAAGGAAAGATTTCGAGAAAGACCCAGCATTTAGAGGAGCAGTTACCGCTCATCACCCAAACACTGGAGATTATAAAGGTGGGACTTTTCCTGCATTTAGGGTTATAAACCAAAGAAAGACATCTAATTTTGCAAACGCACAATCGTTTAGAACAACTAAAAATAGGGTAGGTACTGGACAAATCAATTTTAAAACAAAAAAGAAACATCCAACAGTTTATACAACATATCACATGCCACAACCAACATATATGAAGATTACATATGAAATACACATCAAGACTGAATATCAGCAGCAAATAAACGAAATAATGCAACCATTTTTAACTTATACTGGACATATTACAACCTTTATGATTGAACATGAAAATCACAAATATGAATGCTTTTTCGACTCTAGTTTTAACCAAGACAACAATGTGTCTACCCTCAATGAAGATGAGAGAAAATATGAATCTAAGTTTTCTATTCGTTGTATGGGCTATTTAATAGGTGGCAACAAAAACGAAAAATATCCTTTTTTTACCAAAAGAGAAAATGCTGTTAAGTTTTTTATAGGAAAAGAAAGGACAATCTTGGGTGAAGACTAACAAAGTAACTATTTATCCAAAAAATATTCTAAGGAGTTTATGATAAAAATGCCGACTCAAATTCAAAAATACAAATTTGTTTCTCCTTCTATTCAAACAAGAGAAGTAGACAACACAAAAAGACCCAGAAGGACAGAAGAAATCGGCCCTGTTATTATTGGTCGAGCCGAACGAGGACCATCTTTCGTTCCCGTACAAATTAAAGACAGGAACGAGTTTTTGCAAACGTTTGGAAAGCCAATCCCAGGAGGTGGAACTTCAAATAATGATGTTTGGCGAGATGGCAACTACACAAGTCCTACTTACGGTGCGTATGCTGCTTACGCTTATTTGAAGAATCGTGGTCCTGTGACGTTTATTCGTCTTGCTGGAGACCAACATAGTGAAGCAACTACCGCAGGTGCAGCAGGTTGGCCTCAAGATGGATTTTTTACTCCAGACCCTGTTGTTTCAAAGAATGCAGGGGCATATGGTTTATTTTTGATTGACTCCGGCAATTTAGTTTCGGATTTTGGTAATATAACAGGCTCTTTGGCAGCAGTCTTTTACATGAACTCAGGCTCTTCTGTTCGACTCGATGGAGATACAAACTACGGAATGAGTATAAATGGTTCTGAATTATCTGGTGCTGGTCAATTTGTTTATAATGTTGAAGGTGATAATACATTTAAAGCAATCATCAAAGAAGGTAGTGGTAATGCAATTACTGCTTCTTTTAACTTCAATCCAGATTCTGAAAAATACATCCGAAAAGTTTTCAATACAAATCCAATATTAACAAATAGTGAAATTATTGATTCTACAAGTCAAAACTATAGGCGATATTGGCTAGGTCAAACTTATGAGGATTTTGCTACTAGAAATTTGGTTTCTGGTTCGACTGCAAAAACAACTTTTGGTGTCATAGTTCCTCTTGCGTCTGGAAGTACACATGGTGGTGATTTTAGATTTGCTGGGAAGAGAGCCAAGACCGGATGGGTTTTTTCTCAAGACATGACAAGCAACAATACAGCGTATCAACCTCAAAACATGACGAAACTGTTCAGACTTAAAACACACACTGCTAGTGAGTGGGAACAGAAAAATTTAAAAATTTCTATTTCTAACATTAAGTCTTCTAAGAATTTATCAAATCAATATGGCTCTTTTGATGTCGAAATACGAAAAATAGACGATAACGACAAATCAAAGCAAGTTGTTGAAAGGTTTACATCGTGTAATTTAAACCCTGCCTCTGAAGACTATATTGCAAAAAAAATTGGGAACACATATCGATCTTGGGATTATGGGAAACGACAATGGATTGAATATGGCGATTATGAAAATCGTTCAAAGTTTGTCTATGTAGAAGTTGCAAATGAAGTTGATAATAGTTTGACAGACCCAAGGTTGTTACCTTTCGGATTCTATGGGACTCCACGATTTAAAACAGCAACAATGACTAGAACGTCTATCCTAACAGCAGAAGATATAAAAAATGGAACATTGGAACAAAATGCTGCATTTGTTAGAGGTAGTGGCTCGATGCCACATGCTCCTTCTGGTTCACAACCGAATGATGTCTTAGATGGAGTAGAAAAGATTACTTTAGGAGAATCCGGCGCAACACAAAACATATACGATGTTGATACGTTTTCGGCTTCTTTTGCATTCCCAACACATCCGTTGGTTGTAAGTTCATCTGATGTAAACACAACAAGCCCATTCGATGCTTATTTTGGAATAGACCCGTACAGAAATGGAAGTAAAAGAATAGTTGCTGAAAATCATGTTGACATAGTTTCTGCTTTGCCTGAAAATTTTGAAGATGATGAAAGGTCTGTAGAAATCTCATACTATTTTTCGCTGGATGATGTTCGGCAAGCATCGGCTTCTGTTCCTGCTGCAACCCCTGGCGCACCAACATCTCAGTGGTACGCTGATGCGTTTTACGAAAGTGGTTCTCGCGTCATTGGTTTGGCAATAAATGTAACTGGGGCTTATAGTCCACTTACCACACAAACGACTCCTTCTTATGAGTCAATTTTGACTGCTGGGTTTAACAAGTTTACTATGCCGTTGTATGGTGGCTTTGAAGGGGTAGACGTGACAGAAAAAGAACCATTTAGAAATTCTATTTTGAAAAATGGAACAGAAACAACCAATTATGCTTTCCATAGCATTCAGAGGGCGATTGATTCAATTTCTGATGTTGAAACGATTGAATTTAAAGAAGCAGTAATCCCTGGAGTAAAAAATACAACTCTGACCCGAAAATTGATTGATGTTTGCGAAGAGAGAGGTGATGCCTTAGCGTTAATAGATTTGGAGGGGGATTACACTCCAAACACTGAAAACACTTCAGATGAGGCTACACGGAGAGGAGATGTTGATACAACGATTTCTAATCTTAGAGATCGTGGAATTAATTCTAGTTATGGTGCTTGTTTCTACCCTTGGGTAAAAATTAGAGATGAGTTTAGCGATACTACAATTGACGTTCCACCTTCGATAGTTGCTCTTGGAAGTCTTGCCTATGCGGAGAGAGTTTCTGAGCCTTGGTTTGCCTCGGCTGGCTGGAATCGTGGTGGGTTGTCGAATGGTGTTTCTGGCTTGAGTGTTATAAATGTAAAAGAAAAGTTAAATCAAGAACAACGCGACAAATTATATGAGGCGAATATTAACCCGATTGCAAAATTCAATCGAAATGAAATAGTAATTATGGGCAACAAAACGCTACAAGTGACTCCTTCAGCACTTGACAGAATCAATGTTCGTCGTTTGATGATTGTTCTTAAAAAGATAGTTTCAAACGAAGCGAAAGACATTCTTTTTGCGAATAATGTGAAGACAACTTGGGCAAGATTTATATCTAAAGTCGAACCTAAATTAAGAAGTATCAAGGCTCGTTTTGGGCTTTCTGATTATCGCTTAGTTTTGAATGAAGAAACAACTACAGAAGATTTGGTAGATAGAAATATTATGTATGCACAGATTTATCTCAAGCCAGCAAGAGCAATTGAATATATTGCAATTGATTTTGTTCTTGAGCCATCCGGTGCATCCTTTGAAGATTAATAAGAGGAAAGAAGACAATGGCTTTTTGGACTGATGCCACAAGGTTAGAGCCGAAACGACAATTTAAATTTGGAATAACAATCCCTAATGAATTATTTGGCGATGGAGTCTTATTTTATGCAAAAACATGCGATAAACCCGGCTTTTCGCTTGGTGAAGAAAAAATTTCATATTTAAATTATGATTTTAAATTCCCTGGAAGAGTAACTTGGAGTGATGTTGCCATGACGCTCAACGACCCAACAGAACCGGATGTTGCTTTTGCGGTGGGTCAAATTTTAGAAGGTAGTGGATATATAATTCCGGGTTCTCCTAATTCTTTAACAACAATTTCTAAAAGACGTGCTGTTGGTTCTTTAGGTAATGTGATAATAGAACAGATAGATACAAAAGAAAGGGTTGTTGAAAAGTGGGTGCTGAACAATGCTTGGATAAAAGATGCGAAGTTTGGACAACTTGATTATGGGCAAGATGGTTTTTCAGAAGTGTCTTTAACTTTTTCATACGATTGGGCAGAATTTGAATCTGTTGATGGTTTTAGGTTATTTTATCCCAGCGAAATCTAAAAAAAAAAAAGGTGATTTATGAGAAACAACGAAGAAAGATTACAAAAACCAACTGAGAGTGCGAAAGCAAGTGCTATAATCTCACAAACAGAGCAAAAAAAAAGTTTTGAATTCCCTTCATTTACTGACATAGTTGAACTACCTTCCGAGGGAAAATTCTATGGTCCAGAACATCCCCTACACAACAAAGAGAGTGTTGAAGTTTTCTATATGACCTCCAAGGAAGAGGATGTTTTGACTTCTGAAACTTTGCTTGAAAATGGTTTAATGTTTGACAAATTAATTTCAAGTGTATTGAAAGATAAGAAAATAAAATCAAAAGATTTGCTAGATGCTGACAGGTCTGCCATTTTGATTTCGGTAAGAAAGACTGGTATGGGTCCAGACTACACAGTCACAAACATGCCTTGTCCAGAATGCAATAACAAGCAAGAAGTAACGGCGAATTTAAACTCTGACGTTTATATTAATGACAATCAAAAAGACTTGAAAGACTTAGATATTACAAGAAACGGAGATTCCTTATTCAACTATAAAATGAAATGGGAAGACATAGAAGTTGATATTGGCTTTAAACTTTTAGATGGCGTTGATGAGGGAGAAATTTTCAAAAAGACAAAAAAGATAAAGAAAACAAAAAGTCATGAGAAAAATTTCACAAATCGCTTAAAGCAAATAATTGTTTCTGTGAATGGTCGTGAAGACAAGTTATATATCCAAAGGTTCTGTGAGAACATGCCTTATATCTTTGCTAAGGATTTGTTGGAGCAATATAGTGCGATTGTTCCGACAATTCAAATAAAAACTGAATTTGAGTGTGAAAGTTGTGGTTGGGCAGGATTGTTGGAGGTTCCTGTCACTAAAAACTTTTTTTGGCCTGACCTATGAATATAGTAAGCAAGTGTACGAACAACTTTTTTTGTTGCAGTATTATGGTGGTTGGAGTTTTATAGAAGCATACAATCTTCCGATACCCCTAAGACAGTGGTTTGTTGAACGTCTTTCTAACGAAATAAAAAAACAGAACGAACAAATGGAACAAAAAAGATGAAAAATTATGATTTCAAATATCTCAAAGAATCTTTCAATAGGCATATGGATGGCGTTATAGGTCGAGACTTTAATCCAGAATTATCTAATGATACGGAAGCTTTTCCGACCATGAAAAAAGCAATCCCTGTGCAGTTTAAAGTTGCCAATCAAGATATGATGATACAAACTTTAGAGGGTCCAGTATCCGCCAAAAAAGGTGATTATATTATGACAGGAGTTAAAGGTGAAAATTGGCCGATTGATGCACAAAAATTCAAACAAACGTATGATATTATCGAACCCAATGTTGCAACTAAAAAACCAATAAAAGTTTATGCAAAAGAAATGACAAGACCGTTTCAAGTGAAAGTTTCTTGGTCTGATAGTTTATTATCTGGGGGTGGTGGTGATTTTTTAGTTCAATATGGACACAAAGATTATGGAATTGTTGAAAAAGAAGTCTTTAGCAAAACATATGAAAAAAAAAAAGATGAAACTCGAAACTAAAACTCTAAGAGAATCAAACAATGAAAGTCCGATAGACAGAGCGATTAGAAAAGTCACATCTAACACTTTCATGCTTGACAAGTCGGCTCTTTCCTCCGCAATTTCACATGCAACCGAACAAACATCCAGTGCAATCAAAAATCAAGGCATAAAGACATTTAGAACAATGTCCGGCGACAAAGATCCCAACAAGATTGCAGACAACTCCATGAACAATTTTATTCGTATTGCTAAAGAACATTACAAGAATGCAGTTGATGGAGGATTAGAAAGAGAAGAAGAAAAAGTCTTGAGTGATATTTTGAACATTATTGCAGGGCAAGTAAGTTATTCTTTAAAGGAGAGTAAAACAATGAAAAAGGTTAATTTTACAGAATACGATAGAAAAGAAGTTTTAAAACATTTAGAAAGTTTTCGAGATTATCTTTTCGCAAATGAAGATTCTCAGGCAATGGAATGTATGGATATTATCGCTCAAACATTTGCAGACTCAAAATACAACGAATTGTATGAAAAAACTTGGCATGAAGTTGAAGATTTTTTCATAATTGGCGACCTTGAAGGTATGAATGAAGCAGTAATGGACTATTGGGATGAAACTGTAGAGGATGCAGAACTTGACCTTAATCAAGGAAATTCTATACGTCCAGAAGCATACGAAGATGAATTAGAAGCATACGAAGATGAATTCTTAAACGAAAATTTATTTAAATCCGTCAAGAAAGCAATAATCAAAAGTTTGAATTAACACAAGTAGATTTATTAATATGAAAATAAAACAATGAAAAAATCAAACGATTTATTTGAATCCGTCAAGAAAGCAATATTAAAAGAAATAAGTGGTAGAAATGAAAATTTTAAAGTGGGCAAAGGTTTAGAGGATGCTGACTTTTGGATTTATGCCACAGGGAGCGAGAAAAATTTAGGAAAGCCATTGAAAGAATATGGAAAAAATAGAATTGGCGTTAAAGTTTTAAATACTGAGAGGATATTGCCTGCCTTCATGTATGGTTGGTTTCAAAATTTATACCAACAAGGTTTTTGGTCACAATACAGCAAAGGCTCAGTCATACAATTCATCACGGTCAATGATGTACGAGAATTGCTAAATGTATGGTTGGTTTGATAATTTATAACAACATCATCTTAGAAGAATATTGAAAATCTGCGTATTGTACGTTTACAAGTGAATAATTATTTATACGAGGCTGACATTGTTCAGCCTTTTTTTATAAGAGAAATTATAACAAATGCCGTCACCAAATCAAATTTTAGAAGATTACAAGAAAAAAATACAAGAAATTAAAGACGAAATTAGCAAAATCACTTTTCCTCCAGAATGGACTGAAAGTATAGAAAAAAGCATACGGTCTCTAGAAATACAAAGCAGACACATTAGCGACATAATTGAAAAAGTCAACAATCGACAAGCAATCGAAAAAAAACGATTAGAACAATACGTTGAAATAGAAAACAATATGCAGAAAGAAATCAGAAATTATGACAAATTAAGCGAAAAATTAACAGAACTTAGAGATAAAAGAGCATCTTATTTGAGTATTTCATGGCCAGGAGACCCAAGAGTTGTCGAATTAAACTTGCAAATAGATTTAACAGAGAAACTAATAAAAAAAGACAAAGCCAGAATAGATGAATTTAAAAAACACATTAACGATGTCACAAGATTAAGAGAAGAGTTAGAATACACAACCGATTTGAAATCAAAAATTAACGAACTCGAAAAGAAAAACATTGAATATGGTCGAAAAAACATGGAACAGTGGTTTGGTTTGCGCCAATCTGCCTTCGACTTTCTAAATCATGCTAAAGATATTTCAGAAGTATTTGGCACTATTACTTTTAGTTTAACGAACATAGCAAGAGGTATGGCCGACATGGTAAAGCCAGGACAAATCATGGCTTTGATTTACGACCAAACCAAAAAACTTGTCATAGAACTTGAGAATCAAGCAGCAATCACCGCTGCTTTGACCGCAAGAGGAAGAATTTACACAAATGAAGTGTACAATGCTTCCATTGCAAATCGAGAATTCGCCATATCACTTACAGACACAAACAAGGCATTTGGCGATTTATACTCCAATATGCTTGGTTTCACCGAACTTACGCCAAAAGCAAGACAAGAATTGACAAAAATCTCATCTCAGATGTCTTTATTGGGCGTTTCTTCTTCAACGAGTAGTCAGATACTAAACGACCTCACAAAAGGTCTTAGGATGTCTGCCAGTGCGTCTAGCGACACTCTGTTGGAGATAGCAAACCTCTCAGGGAAAATTGGAATACCAACTTCAAAATTAGCAGAAGAATTCAAATCCACTTTTTCACAGTTGTCCGTTTATGGAAAAAAGGGGATGGAAGTTTTCAAGGGTCTTGCTGCTGCTGCAAAAATAACAGGGATTTCTATTTCTAGATTAAATAGCTTATTTGGTGAATCGATGAACACATTCGAAACTTCTGCTGGTGTTGCTGGGAAATTAAATTCAATTCTTGGTCGAGACTTGTTGAATTCTGTAGATTTGTTGTATGCGTCAGAAGATGAAAGATTAAGGATGATAAAAGAATCTTTAGATGTTAGCGGAAGACAGTTCAAAAATATGAACAAATTTGAGCAAATGGCTATAGCAAATGCAGCAGGGATAACAGATATGGCAGAAGCCAATAAGATATTCAACATGTCTTTGAGTGCTTATGACGAAGCGAAAGAAAAAGCAAAACAAGCGGAAGCAAGTCAAAAGGCTTTTCGAAAGGCAATTGAGCCAACAGTAACATTCATGAATAAGTTGAAAGGTATGATGCAAAATTTTGCAATTGCTGTAACTCCGGTTACATATGTGTTGGGAGAAATAGTTGGATTTTTTTCGCAAGCATGGGCATATATCAATAAAACATCGGATGCAGTTGGTGGGTTTTTAGGTGGACTATTGAGATTAACTCCTGTTCTTGCTTTATTTTTGGTGCCACTAGGATTAATGTTGGGAAAAGTAGTTTTAATTGTCGGTGCCATTAGTGGATTAATTGCTGCCATAGCATCTCTTTGGGGTTGGTTTCACAAATCTGGTTCACCACAATTTTGGGAAATGCCAAAACACATGGCAATGAACATGGAAGATTATGGCGATTCAATCAAAACAACTGTGCCCCACGTCAATCGCCTCGCAACACAATCTGAAGTCCTTCACAAAGTTCAAACAAAAAAAGGCAGTCCAGCATTGTGGGAAATGCCAACTGTCATGTCTGATGGGTTAAAATCCTATCGACAAGAATTAATAAAAACAGAACCAGAAATTAGAAAAACCAATATAAGTTCAAATATTCAAAAAATGTCTGAAACAAACAACAGCCTGTATCAAAATAAAGTTTCAACGAAAAATGAAACAACAAACAATTTGATGAATAAAATCAGTGCCTTAGAGAAAAAAGTCAACACAAAAAGACAAACAAGTCCGATTAAAATCGATGTTAATTTTATGGATATAGAAGCAACAAAAAGAAACTTTCAGAATGCAGTTGAACGAGCAATAGAGGAAAAGTACGGATAATGGCTAAATATAAAAAGTTAGATTTAAACAAAGAGGTCAATTCTATCTTAGACAGACCAGAGATTGCAAATTTAATCGAAGAAACCCTAACAATACAATCAGAAAGAGACCAACTTTTGTTGAGCCATCGAGAATCACTAGCCTCAACAGATAGTTTAGTTGAAGACATATCAAATAAAAAAAGATGGATGATTGAGTTTGAACATCTTGCAACTAGAAAGCGTGTTAATTTTCATGGCTTTGTTACTCAATGGGGTGATTCTTTTCAGTCTGACTGGAATGATGAAGATGTTTTCGGAAGAATGGACCCTATTTCAATTTTTAAAAGCACAAAAAGAACGATGACTTTGGCTTGGTCCATTCCAGCATACTCGGAAGAAGAAGCAGTATTGAACACAAGGAGAGTCAACCATTTTGTTCAAATGTTGTATCCGAAATATCAACCCATAGATGTAGGGAATGTATCTATGCATGTAGGTAAAAATGGGAAGACAAGAAAAGCCCCCAAAAGAAAAGTAAAACAAATTACAAATAAGCGCAAACAAGCGATAACCAGAAACGCAGGCAAGTCTAACTATATTGTTTCGCCCCCTTTGCTTCGCGTTAGATTTGCGAACTTGATTCACAATTCTGAAACTGGACAAAAATCTGGGGTACATAAAGGTGGTTTGGTTGTCAAAGTTAACGGAAACTTGGGTGTCGAAGCGGATTTGGAAAATGGATTATTTGGAACAGACCCAGGCATGTTGTATCCAAAAATATGGAAGTTGAATTGTAGTTTTACAGTTTTTCACACACATCCACTTGGTTTTCACAACAATGTGACATTTGGAAGTAAAAAAACGGTGAATAATAACTTCCCTTATCCTGTATTGTCTGTTAAAGACCCTGGAGAAGAAGGCTAAAGGCTATGAGATATGCAAACAGAACAAAAAAAATTATAGACAGAAAAAGACACAAGCATTTGTTAAAAAAGAGAAATTTAGATTTTGCGGAGATATATGAGTCTGCAAAGTTTAAATTTTTAACAGATGATGAAAAGTCTCTAATATCTTCGGATGTAATGATTTGGCAATTTGGTGATAAAATGCACAAGGTTGCTTTAGAATATTATGGCAATATGGATGATTGGTGGGTAATTGCATTGTTTAACAATACTCCTACAGAACATCATATAAAGGCAGGAGATGAAATTTACATACCTTATCCTTTGCACCTTGTTAAAGAATTATATGGAGTTTAACAATGGCTAAGAAACCGCAAAAGTTTTTTACAGAAAAAGCAGAGATGTCTAAACAAGAAAGACTTCTTGCTCAATGCTTTCTTATCAAGAAAGTTGATAAATTAATAGAATCAAAAAGACAAGAAGGAAAAGAAGGTTGTTATAAAAATTTTCTTACTGTGCTAGATGATTCCAGTGCGTTTTTAGGAAGAGTTAGAAGAGATAGCAAGCATGAATTGCTCTTAGAAAGCATAACGCCAGCACAATTGTCTGCTCTGGTCCCAGAGATAAGAATTTTTAAAGTTGTATATGACAGTATAAATTCAAAAAGTTATACACAATATGAATTCAATTTTGATAACGCCATGAACAAGTATGATGTTGAAGCGATTACTCAATCCAACAAAAACAGAAGCACAGGAGTTGGGATTAAAAACGTAAATTGGGAATTTATAGGTTCAAATCCTGCCGAATCAAAAAGGCTAATAAAAGTAAACATGAAAATATTTTTTGCTAGTATGCAAGACATGTTGAAAGAAAGCCAAAGTGGAATTACTTTTTTAGACCTAATAAAGCCACGTTCCAAAAGTTCACCAATAAATGATTTAAGCCCTGTAGACCATCAAGTGAAAATGGAGGTCGGATGGGCAACTCCAGAAAAAAATCATCCTCTTTTTAAAGGGCAAGAAGAATTAGTTGATGCAATATCTAGGTCTCGATATTCTATGTTTTTGTCTATTGTAAAGCATGATTTGAACTTCGAACAGGATGGTCGCGTAACCTTAGATGTTCAGTATTGGGGAAGATTAGAAAGTAGAATGGGTGGTGTTGGAGATTCTAAATTTGACATTCTAGATGTCACCTGTGATAAAAAAGACAAACTTAAACAAGAACTTAAAAATAGAAGTAACGCGCTAAATGTATCAAAAAAAGAGTTAAAAGCTAGAATTAAACTTTTGAACTGTATAAATAAAAAAGGCAAAAGAGATGTTTTTTTTAAGAGCGGTATGGAACTAGAAAAAAGAGAAATAAAGAAAAGAAGAAGAGAAAATATTGAAGAAGAAAAAAACATTATATCCGAAAGAAAAAAAAGATATGAAAACATAATGTTATGTTTATTAAAAAATAAAAAAATACATTATATCGGAGTTGACCAACAATCGATTGGAATTTACGATGGAAAAGTAAAAACAAGTTTAGAAAACATTGATTCTATAAAAATTGGATGCAAAAACACAAAAGGTCTTGAAAGAAAAGCACAAGAAACAATAACAAATTATATTAACATATCTTCTTTGGTTTCTAACAACAAAAATAAACTATCAGCAAAAAATCTATTAGATTCTCGACTTCCAGTTTACGACAGCAAGTGCGTAATAATACATTATTTTTTCTTTGGAGATTTAATGGATGTAATACTTGACTATTTTTACAAAAATGAAGGCGAATATTTTACTCGTTTTTTGTTGGGTTCTGTGACAAATCCTAATGATAACTCTAAAAAAATACCATTAGCAGACATACCCATTTCAGTACAAAGATTTAGCGTCTGGTTCGCAAATGCTGTAATTAGAAAATCAAAAGGCATATACCCTTTTAATGATTTTATTAGAGATATTATAGGTGGTTTAATTTCTCCTATAATGAACGAAGATTGTCTAGAAAATGTTCTTGAAAATCCAAAATCTAAGCAAATAAATTCTCGAATAAAGCCTAGAATTAGTTTGTTTAACTTACCTGGGGGTGGTATAAGTGGAAAAAGTGACCTTCTTATTGATGGAGGAAATAGCGCACCAAAAACTTACAAAGAGAGACAAAGAGGTACTGGAATTTCATTACATGATTTTTTATCTCCATCGTGTGTAAATTATATAAAATCAAAAGATGTAGTCACTCTAAGAAAAAAATACAAGAACTCAGGAAAAAACCCTTTATTTTCTTATTATTATATACATGTTACAGAAGAATTACCGTACCGAAAGTCAAATTATCGAAAAGATATTGAAGACGGAATATATCACTTTTTTATTGGCACAGACAAAGGGTTGTTAAAAAATGTTTCATTTACTCAACAAAATCAACCTTATTACAAAGAAGCTATAATGAAAGGCACAGATCTAAAGTGGTTAAAAAGATTATACAATGCAAATATTGAAATGTTTGGTAACGCCACCTTTATTCCAGGGCAGAAAATATATATTAATCCGACATCAGTTGGACTTGGAGACCCAAAGCAACAAACTTCAATTGCTGGGGATATGGGATTAGGAGGTTATTATATTGTTGTAAAAGTGACAGGAGAAATCGAATCAGGAAAATTCAACACTACTATCGAATGCGTGTGGGAATCCAAAGGTGATGGCACTGGAATAAAATCAAAGTTTGACAATATTGATAAATGTTTTCAATCTTACAAAAAATCTGTCGGTGGGAAAAACAAAGGAAGATATTTTTACACCGACAGTTCGACTGAATGGATAAAATCAATTAGAAGAAAAGGCTACCTTAGTTTTGTCCCCAAAAGGCTACCTTAGTTTTTTTGTCCCCCGAAAAATCGACTGAATGGATAAAATCAATTAGAAGAAAAGGTTTCAAGCGATGAAAAGATATGAAGAATCTTTGTTAGAATTAGAAGACGACAACAGCCTGTCTTTTCTTTTTAAACTAAACAAAGAAAAAAATCATTTATTCGAGCAAACAAAATTGGATAGCCAACTTGTAACAATAGAAAACCCCATTCTATTTGGAAAAGTGAATTTGCAAAACAATCCAATTTTGCCTAAAAAAGAACTTCTTGTTCCTCAAAGCGACATGATGGTTTTTTCTTTCGTATCAGAACTTATAGAAAAATTTAGAAACGACATGAGTTTTGCTAGAATGAGAGGTGTTGTGTCTGACATGAATCCATCTCTATTTTTAATTGAAGTCAAAAAAGAATTTGTCGATGTCGAGCAAGAATATGATAATCACATATCATCAATACTGCAAGCATTTAAAAAACGCTCTCGACATCAACACGTTGTATACAAAGGGTTTAACAAAACTAAGCAAGACGTAAAAAATAAATATTCTTTTTTAAAATTTGTTGAAGAGGAATTTTTTGTTGGCAATGTTTTAAATGATATGCCATTAACTGATTATTCTTATCACAAAAGCAATATAAATTCAAATCTTTTTTCTGGAATTGTGTTTGAGATTGATGATGCTGAGTATGATGATGAACAATATAAGTTCGAAATGTATTATGACAATAGTGATTTTCAATATTTTATAAATTCTGCCAACAAATTTGGCTTTCGAATCGACAAAAATATCCCTTGGAGACTGTATGTTGACTTGAAATCTTCAATTGTTTCAGAAACATTTCAAAAAAAATACCGACAGCCTATTGACAAAATCTTTTGTTCTCTGTATAATACTATTATAATAGATATAAATAATAATTTACTAAATGATTTATATAAATTAGCTAATAATTGTAATATTAATATATATTCTAATAAAGAAATACAAAAGTTTAATCATAGACTATACAATAAAGAAAATAATACTTGACAAAAGAATATACAATGTGTATACTCTTTCTATATTAGAACAATAAAAGGAGTATAAATGTATATACAAGTATTAGATTATCATGACAATCAATATATATTTTATTACGACAATAAGATAAATATTGATACAAATCTTCCATCAGACGCTACTTGTACTTGGAATTATAATACTTTTTTGAAAGATTGCAATCTAAAATTTGCAAATATATATGTTCAAGGTGCTGATTCTAAGGATTATTGTCCTGAAAGTTTGGCACATCACTATGATTTTTACTGCACAAAAATAGAAACCTATCAAAATATTTATGAAAAAAGAAAAAATGCTCCAAATGCAAAAATTATTGATTTAATCAATCCGTCTATTTTGTTGGATTATTGTAAAATAAGAGAGCAAATCTGCAACAATGTTTTGTCAAAAGTAGAAGAACCAAAGCATTATGCTATCATGTCCAAGATTATTAAAATAATAGAAACAATAAAGTTCCAAGATATTAACCTGGAGGACAACTCCCCAGTGTCAAAATACGACAATCATATTTATTATAATCCTTGGAATGTGGTTACAGGGAGAATGGGATTGTACCCAAAACATTTTCCAATTACAAACTTGTCAAAAAAACTAAGAAAACATGTTCTTTGTAAGAATTCATATTTTTATGAATTAGATTACAACTCAGCAGAAATAAGAGTGATATTGTCTTTGATGGGTGTTGAAGTTGAAAGCAATAGAGACATTCATGATTATCACAACAAAATAAAATTTAACAACAATGCAACTCGCGACGAAGTAAAGAGGGATTTTTATTCTTGGCTTTATGATGAAAAAAAACATTGTGACTTTTATGAGTCCTTGTATAAGAAAAAAAGCATTTTAAATTTGAAAAGCAAACATTATGTAAACGGAAATATACATACGGATTTTGGTCGAGTCATAAAGTGTGAAGAAAAAAATTGGTTAAATTATCTTGCACAATCAACTGCCTCAGATTTATTCTTTGAGCAAGTCTATAAAATATGGAAATTTATTTTGGATTCAAATTTAAAAACAGAGATTTCTTTTTTATTGCACGATTGTTTTGTTTTGGACGTCAAAAAAGAAGAATCAGAAATAATAAAAGAAAATATTCCAAAAATATTTGCCAACAATCGTTATGGTGAATATATTGTAAATCAAAAAACAGGATTAAATTACGGGGAAATGAAATGAGTAAGAACGAGATGAAGGCAAGCGATATTACTATTTGGTTGGGCGTCATTGTAATGCTTTTGATAGCACTGTTTTATACTTTTTTTGGATTCTCTGCTGATGAAATAATGTTTTCTCAATTTATTATCTTTATAGTCGCAACATTCGTTAGCATCGTACAGATGAAGAAAGAATATAAAATGTAGATTATCAGCGGAGAAATAAAATGGGATGTGTTTATAGTTCAGAATCGCCAGTAGGAAAATTTTATAAGGGAATGTCCATATATACTATGGAAAAAAGGATGCGTGAACATAAAAAAAAGATGATGTCAGGTACAAATCATCCATTTTACAATGCTTTGAGAAAATATGGATGGAATAATTTTAAGTGGACTGTTCTATATGAATCTGAATGCATTGAGGATTTAGAACATGCTGAAAAATTTTATATCAAAAAGTTTAAGACTTACGATAGAAAATATGGATATAACTTGAGACTTGGAGGTGAGGGCGGGGGAAAACTTTCAGAAGAAACTAAAAGAAAGATAAGTGAAAGTCGTAAAGGTAAAACACTCTCAAAAGAAACGAAAAGAAAGATAAGTGAAAGTCGTAAAGGCAAAACACTCTCAAAAGAAACGAAAAGAAAGTTAAGTGAACTTAATAAGGGGAAGAAACATTCAAAAGAAACGAAAAGAAAGATAAGTGAAAGTCTTAGACAAAATTCGAAGACAAATTGGAATATTGTAAATAATGTCAGACGATTATATTTGGAAGGTTTGAGTCGAAAAGAATTATCAGAGCAATTTAGTTTACATTACATACAAATTTGCTTTATTATAAACAACAAAAATTGGTATGACCCAGATTATCAAATCTTTCTAGAAAGAAAGAAAAAAAAACAAGAAGAAATTATAAATAATATAAGAAGGGAATTCAAATACATGTCACAAAAAGAATTGGCAACAAAATATAATATGAATACTAGCAATATAAGTAGAATTATAAATAATAAATTATGGCATGACCCAAACTACACACCGCCCTCTAAGACAACCAAACAATAGACCTAACAAAGAAAAAAACAATGTATGATACAATAGTCGGACTTGGTAGATTTGGCTCTCAAATCGCCTCTAAATTTAAATTTTTATTCAACACTGAGATTCTTATCATTGATGCAGATGATAAATGCAAAGAAAAGAGTTTCATTCGTGTGGAAAAGTGTGCAACTCACGAAGGATATGAAAAACTTGGGGTTGTTATCCCGAACAAACATGCGATGCAAGACAAACATGTTTTGTTCTGTGTGTGTGGCGTCAGTACAGTTTCTGGATTGACACTTAGTATCCTTGAACAACTAAAGAAAAACAATAATAAAATAAGCATCTTGTATTTTTATCCTGAGATGTCATTTTTACCTAAAGTAAAGAAGATGCAACACAATGTTGTTTTTGGTGTTTTGCAAGAATATACTCGTTCTGGCGTTTTTGATGAATTTCTGATTGTTTCGGAAAAAAAAATATCGAGTATAATTCCAGGCATCACTTTGGTAAACAAATATGATAAAATTGATGATTTTTTGTGTCAGACAGTCGGACAAGTTTTGTATTATCAAAACCAAGAACAACTGTTGATGGGGAACCACCCTCAGTTTACTGAGCATTATCGAATTGGCACTTTGGGCGTGATGAACCCTGAAACCGGAGAAGAATTTCCTTTCTTTGATTTGTCTTTAGTGAACGATTTGGACTCTGACAATGTTTTTGTAATGCCTGATGAAAAACATTATTATTACATTGTTCCGCAAAAAGAAGCTGAAGAAAACACAGAACTTAGTCAAAAATTGTTTGATTTGTTCGACAAAAAAGTCAAAAATAAAGAAAGAATCACATTCTCAGTCCACTCTTCAGAAAAAAATACTCAAGATTATTCATGCTTTATACATAAAACTTCGAATATTCAAAAATAGTTCTTGACAAAAAAATAATTATTGTTATTATAGAGCGTAATCGGGGTTGCAAAGGTTTCGATTGTTTATGTGGATTCTAAAATGCACGTTGAGGTTCTAGGTGGCCTCATTAAAAACCTAGAAAACAATAAATGGCAAAACTTATGATGCAAATCAAGTTTGGGATTTTAGTAACATTTTTGTAAACGATTGTGTTTTCCCAAGTATGAGCCAAGAAGTCGTCTTACAAGCATAAGACGCACCTCAAAATAATATCCTTTGATGTTTTGAGGTAATCTAAAAGGATAGTTGACAATTATTCTCTTTTGAATTGTCAATGAAGTTACAAAAGAGCGATTTCTAATCAAACCTTGTCTGTAAGGGAATTAGAAATTGTATTCAAATGTACAGAATAAGCGTGTAGAGTTTTTGATGATATATAGATAAGACGTGGGTTCGATTCCCACCAACTCCATATTTTCAAACAAAGAAAAATATTTTGAAAAAAAAACAAAAATAGTTCTTGACAAAATAACAAAATTGATTATAATGTGTAAAGTAAGTGAGGGAACATAACAATGTTCAATTTTTTAAACAAATTTTTTTACAAAATGAAGGAGTCAATTATGACAAAGAGTATTACAATCAAACAAGGCAATTACACAAAAAAGGATGGTACAAGTAGAGTTGTGAGGTTTCTTACACTAAATCAGATGGGACAAATGGGGATTCTACCCAAAACAATTTCTAGCACTGCTCCATCTAATTTAAAAGAAGGACAAATCAAAGTTTGGGACTTCGACAAAAATGGAGTTCGAACTCTCAATACTCCACAGATTGACAATCTTGTGGAAGTAAATTATGATTTGACAGGTTTTCGAAAAAAATATCTCTAGTCGGTGTAAAATTTACACCATTTTTTAAACAAACTTAGATTCAAAGAGGTAATGTTATGGATTTCATGCAAAAACTTAAGCAAAAGTACGAAAATTTTCAACAACACGGAACAACCAAAAACGTTGGAAGTTCTGATAGGGTTTGGCCTGAGTACAAAACAAAAGAGGGTGTTGTGGATAATGTGAGGATTTTGCTTTACCCAGATGGGGATGTTGCAAAAGAATTTGAAATTCTAGAAAGAATTGATGTTGAAGAAGTAGAGGGTTGGAAGTGGCCGAAAGACAACTTGCCTCTTTGTCCTCAAGGTAACTATGGAGAGAGAAGTGCAATTCAAGAATTTGCTTCCTCTCTTTATATTGATGAAAATGGCAATAGGATTGGAAAGGACGAAATCGACCCAGAAAGTAAAGAGTTGTTTCGTCGCTTGATGCCTCGCAGATATTGGGTTTTTCGTGTTATTGTTCGCGGAAAAGAGAGCGAAGGTCCAAAATACTTCAAGACTAAAAATCGAGAAGACTACGAGTATATCGTAGGAAAAATCATGGACCCAGACTTTTTTGAAACCGGAGGGTTCATCTCTCAAGAGCCAGAGCATACCGCTCACGACTTCAAAATGACTGGCAAGAAGAATGCCGGTGGCTACAAGATGAATGATTTTGATGTATCCATCAAGCCAACTGTTCTTCTTTCAAAAGATTTTGCATCTTCTTTCGAAGAAATGAAAACGCAAAAGACAAGTCCAGAAGAACTGTTTAAGAGAATTTCTTACGATGAAAGTAAAGAAATCTTAAATAATTTTCTTAAAGGTTATTTTGAAGAAAAGGGTTTGGAAAGAGAAAACTTTGTGAAGTATTCCTCTTCAGATTCAGAAGAAGAGTCCGACCTTGACAAAAAAATGAAGTCCCTGAAGGAAAAAGTTAGCAAATAAATTCCTTCTTGGCTTGGTTAAGACACCCCCTTTGATGGCCGATTCAAAGGGGGTGTTTTTTTATCTATAGTTTATTTTACGGAGTAAAAAAAATGAAAAAAACAGGAAAAATAAATATTTCAGATATTAAATCTAGATTGGAAAAGACTAACAAGTCTTTGAAGGGCTATTTTTTGAACGACGACAACATCACAGATGTTAAAGATTGGATTCCAACTGGCAGTCGTTGGTTAGATTCGATTATTTGTAAAGGAAAAATTGCAGGAATTCCAGTTGGAAAAATAACGGAGATTGCTGGACTATCTTCTTCAGGAAAGTCATACATGGCAATGCAAATCGCCATTAACGCACAAAAGAAGGGATATAACGTCATTTATTTCGATTCCGAAGTAGCACTCGACTCTGAATTTATTCAGCGTATGGGAGCAGATTTGAGCAATTTTTTGTATTATGCCCCTAGTTCAGTAGAAGAAGTATTAGAGACAATTGAAGAAATTTTGAAGCAATCCACTAATAACTTTTTTATTTGGGATTCGATTGCTTTTACTCCAGCAGAAGCAGACTTGGAAGGTGATTACAATCCTAATTCTTCTATGGCAGTGAAAGCTAGGATTTTGGCAAAAGGTCTGCCGAAACTTATGGTTCCTTTGGCTCAAAACGACAGTGCGTTACTTTGTCTGAACCAACTGAAAGAAAACATTCCGACTGGTCCTGGAGCCTTTGCGGAAAAAATGAAATTTCCATATAAAACTCCCGGAGGTCTAGCACTTGTATATTCATATTCTTTGCGTATTTGGCTTACTGAGAGAATGGCAAAAAAAATGGACATTGAAAATGAAAAAGGTTTTAAAATCGGAAATGAGTTGAAAGTAAAATTAGTTAAGTCTCGCTTTGGAACTAAAGAGAGAGTTTGTGCTTTTCAGATTGTTTGGGGCGATTCAGAAAACATTGGCATTCTTGATGAAAAATCGTGGCTTGAAGTCATCAAATCGTCTGAGTATGTTACGGCTGGAGTTTGGTGGAAGATTTTAAACAAGAAAAAGCCGGAAGGAGACCCAGACTTTACCTTCAGAAGTTCAGAGTTTGAGAAGAAATTGAAAGAGGACAAGAAGTTTAAAAAAAGAGTTTTGCAGATTATGGACGAAGAACTCATTGAAAGTTACGCGAAACAAACAAAAAGTGCTGATTTTTTCAAAAAACTTGAAGATGACAAATAAAAACTATTGACTTGTTGTTTTTTTGTATATATAATGTTTTTATAGTTTGAAACGCCGTTATTATCCAAAAGGAGGAAAAAATGTGGCATCTTGTTTTGTTCGTTCTTAAGTGGCTTTTTGTTGGCAAACCTAAAGTAAAACAATATTATTTTGTACTAAATGAACATAGTTTTTTAGATTTAGACAAAAAAATCAAAGAAGTTTTGAATACAAAAAAATGGGAAATTGTTGACGTAAAGAGAGTTGATGTGACAGAAAGACCAGACAATCTTCGAAAACATAGAATTATTTTAACAATTAGACAAAAATATTATTGAGAAAAAAAATGAAACATTGTAAGATAGATAAAATTTCCGTGACTTCTTTTTTTATGTTCGTAATTTTCATGACACTTACCGTTATGCCGTTTATTTGCGAATAAACAGAAAGGCTAGAAAATGTTAGGCTATGCTTGTATCAACACAGAACTTCGAGCAAACAATGTTTTTACAAACAGAACTATGCGTAAAAAAACTTTCCTAGAGAAAGGTTTGCCTTATGTATCTCAACTGTCTCTACAAAACTGTAGAGACCTCCTAAGCATCCTTCAGTGGAATGAAGCAAACAACATACGTTTTTTTCGTATTTCTTCAAATTTGTTTCCTTGGTGTTCAGAGTATTCTTTTTATGACTTGCCAGATGTAGATGAGATTTTTGATATTCTACAACAAATCGGCAAGTTTGCAAAAGAAAAGCAACATCGCCTAACATTTCACCCAGACCATTTTTGTAAACTTGCATCGCCCAAAGAAGAAGTGTTAATCAATACAATCAAAGAATTAGAGTTTCATTCTTTTTTAATGGATTGTATGGGCTTATCTAACACTACATACAACAAAATCAACATTCATGTGGGAGCGACATACGGTGACAAAGAAGAAACTGCAAAGCGTTTTTGTTTAAACTTTTGTAAGTTATCTTCCAACTTGCAATCTAGACTAACTGTAGAAAATGACGATAGAGCATCTTTATTTTCTGCATATGACTTATATACAATGATTCATAAGTTTATTGACATACCAATTGTTTTTGACTATCACCATCACAGATTCTGCTCGTCTGACCTAAACGAAGTAGAGGCATTAGAAATGTCTCTTTCGACATGGCAAGATGTAAAGCCAGCAACACATTACAGTGACTCAAGACAAGTAGAACAAAACGATACAAAAATAAAACCACAAGCACATTCTGATTATATTTTTACAAAAATCGATACTTACAACTTAGATTTCGACATCATGTTAGAGTCAAAAATGAAAGAAAAAGCGTTACTGTTATACAGGGACAAAATACAATGTTAGGCTTTTTGTGGAAATTTGTAAGCAATATAGGTTGGGCATGGATATTTTTAGCAATGACTTGGTTTATTGGTTATTTTATTATAAAAATTATTTACACTAGAACAACAAAATAGGAGGCTTTTATGTCTAAGTGGAATGATGTATCTAAGGAAGAAACTCGTTGTTATATTTTTTCTCAAAACGAAGACGGAACGGAGGTTTCATATTTAATTCACTCTCCTTCCAAACAAAAACAAAGTGAGAATGGGAACGAACTTGTTTACGATGATGAGGGAGTAAAACATGAAGTGAGAAATCATTGGTTAGCAATTAGAACTACACCAAAAAACAATAACGTATCAGTTAAGAAGGAGCAATAAAAATGGAAGTTAAACTCTATCTATCCGCTGAAGATGTGGCAGCAACAATTGACGAATTAGAAGGAGAAGAAGAAATTGAGTCTTTTTACGATGATTTTGTTTTCTTCATTTCTGACGCTTTGAAATCTCAGAATTCTACGGAATTGTATTCAAACATTATAGAAAAGTTGATTTTAGATATGGCTGTTTTGTCTTACGATGACACTCAAAATTTGTTGGAAGATGTTTGTGCTAAAATGGAGGGAGAATAAAATGAAAAAAATAAGTCTCTTCTTCTTTATGACTATCTTTATTTTTATATTTTCTTTGTCGCTGCCTAAGATTGTGGCTGGTGGTGAAAATAACAATGGCAATGTTCGTGTGTTTGTTTTGATTAGAACTTTAGAAAAAAAACCAAGGAAAATTTTTGGTCAATTTTTGTTAAAAAAAAGACTTGTCAGTGCGAAAGTGGTGTCTATAAGTAGAGTTAAGTTTTATAGGTATATCAGAATTGCGAGAGATAAACTTTTGAAAGGAAAAAATATTAGAACAAAGATTTATGCGTTTGTTGTTTGGAAAAACAAAAGATTAAAGTATATTAGGACAGACAAGAAACGAATTTATCTTTTGCTTCCAAAAGGAACATTAGGTGCAAAAATCAAATAATCCAGCCACAAAACCCAGCATAAGACATAAAAGGCAAAAAAAATGAAAAAAACAATGACTGATTCTTTAAAAATTGGTTTGTCATATGATGATGTGACAATTCAAGATACTTGGTCTACGATAAAAACTAGAGATGAGTGCAACATTGCAACACAATTCACAACAAACCACAGAATAAACGTTCCAATTATTGCTTCTCCAATGAGAACTGTTTGTGGTCCTGAGATGGCTATTGAATTGGCTAAGTTGGGTGCGGTTGGAATTCTTCATCGCAATGTTCCGATTGAAATTCAAAAAGAAACGTTTGTGAAAATTAGAAGAATGTATCCTGGCTTGTTGGCTTGTACCTCGATTGGAGTTCAAGATTCTGATATTGACAAAGCGTTGGAATTACGTCCTGACGTTTTGATGATTGATACAGCACATGCATCTTCTGACAGGACACTGAAGATTCTTAAAATTTTAAAATCAGATAGCACCTTTAAGTCTGATATTATCGTAGGAACAGTGGGTCATCCTATTGCAATTAAAATACTTCAGGATGCCGGTGTTGATGCAATAAGAGTGGGTATTGGAGGTGGAAGTCTCTGTTCTACTCGCGTAAAAACTGGTGTAGGTATCCCAAATGTTACTGCTTTGATGGAGTGTGTTGAAGAAGCGTGGGTTCCTGTACATGCAGATGGAGGAATTAGAAGTCCGGGTGATGTTGCGAAAGCTTTATCTATCGGAGATAGAACAAACGGGGTAACTTGTGTTGTTCTTGGTTCTCTTCTAGCCGGAACAAAAGAATCTCCAGGTCCGATACATCGAAGAGGTCAGTGGCCGAATCAGTGGTTGGTGAAAGAATACTATGGAGAGGCATCAGCAAAGGCTCAAGAAAACAAAGATAGACCCAGAATCGAAGGTGAGTACAAAGAAATCATGTACAAGGGCAAAGTAAAAAGAATTGTCAATGATATTTGTGATGGGTTGCGCTCTTCTATGTCATATGTTGATGCTAAAACTTTGAATCAATTTCGAGAGAATGCCAAATTCATTAGGAATACTCACTCATCGATTAAAGAAGGCAAACCTCACTTGATTTATTGACGTAGAGAAAAAAAATGAGACTCTTAATAATTGATGGGAACAATAGATTTATCAGTTGTTATATTAAAAATCCATCTATTTCTCCTGATGGAAAGCCAGTTGGTGGGATAGATGGATTTTTAAAGTCTCTCAATAAACTTTTGAGAGAGACAAAACCTGATAAAGTTTTAATATGTTGGGATTCTCCTGACAATGCAAAAAAAAGAAGAAGAATAAACAAAAATTACAAATTAAATAGAAAATCTGCTAGATTAAACAGATTTGTTGAAGAAAAATCAGCAAAAAAGAATGAAGAAAATAGGAATTGGCAACTTTTGAGTTTAATAGGAATTCTGAATTATCTTCCAGTCTCACAGGTATGTTTGACAAATATTGAAGCAGATGATATTATTGCTTTTGTATGTAATAATTATAAAAACCACGATAAGATTATTGTGTCTTCTGATAAAGATTATTATCAACTCTTAGATGATTCGACCGTGGTTATGAGACCCACTCAGAAAGAAATACTTACAAAATATGATGTGACTGAAAAATACAACATTCATCCAAACAATTTTCCTATTGCTAGAGCCATTGAGGGCGATTCTAGCGACAATTTAAAGGGGGTAAAAGGGTTAGGTATCAAAACTGTTTCGAAGTTGTTTACAAGGCTTAAGAATGAAGATTTTTTTGAACTAAAGGATGTTTTTAAGATTTGCGAGGAGAAAGTAAAAAATGAAAAGAATTGTGGTAAATCCATTCACAAAATTTTGGAAAACAAAGAATTGATAGAAGAGAACTATGTCCTCATGCAGTTGCAAGTGACAAGAATATCAGTTCAAAATCAAAATGTTATACACTCGATTGTAGAACACAACGATTCCGACTTTAATCAAATATTCTTTTTGTCTGAACTTATCAATTGTGGGTTGGGCAAAAACAATGAATACGAAGAACTGAAGAAGAATTGTAGAATACTTTCTAACAAAAATTGGGAAGTATAAATTTAAAAGCGAGAGGCAACTAAAATATGTTTTTTAAATCCAAAAAAGATTTTTCAACGCTGGGAACATCCTTTCAAGAAAAATTAGTTCACATCATAGCAAAAGATAGAAGTTTTGCCGACCAAATACAAGAAGTGTTGGATTATGATTATTTTGACTTGAAGTATCTGAGAAAGTTTGTAAAAGAACTGTACGATTACCGTAAAGATAATGATTTTTATCCAACTGAAGACATGATTGATATAATTCTGAAAACAAAATATTCGATAGCAGATGCAAAACCATCGAGTGTTAATGTCCAAATTCACAATTTTTACGAAAATATTGTAAAAAATAAAGAAATCAAAAAGGAAGAGGTAAAGTTTGTAAAAGAAAAGTCTTTGGATTTTTGTAAAAAACAAAACTTTAAAAAAGCCATCGTCCAGTCTGAAAAACTATTAAATAGAGGCAGCTTCGATGACGTTCAAAGACTTGTTAATGAAGCACTGAAGTTAGGTTCTGAAAACAATTTTGGATACGACTATCAACTTGATTTTAACGCACGTTATGTAAAGAACCATAGAGCAACTGTTCCTACTCCTTGGAAGGAAATGAATGATGTCGTAGGTGGTGGTCACGGAAAGGGGGAACTTGGTGTAATTATCGCTCCTACTGGATGTGGTAAGTCGATGATTTGTTGTGCGTTGGGCGCACATGCTGTAAAGTCTGGCTATAATGTCGTTTACTACACTTTGGAACTACAAGACACAGTTATTGGACAACGTTTTGATTCTTGTATAACAGGAATTGACTTGAATGACCTATTCGACAACAAGCAACAAGTTTTTGACACAGTAAAGAATATGCCTGGGAAATTAATAATCAAAGAATACCCAGCAAAAAGAGCATCAGTTACAACTTTGGAGAGGCATCTTGAAAAACTCATAACAACAGGCTTTGAACCTGACGTTGTAATAGTAGACTATGGTGATTTACTTAAGCCTGTTGGATACAACAATGAACTTCGTATAAGTCTTGGGCAAATTTATGAAGAATTGAGGGGTCTCGCTAAACAATTTAATGTCGCAATTTGGTCTCCAACACAAACCAACAGAAAGGGCTACAACAGTCCAGTTGTTACGATGGAAGACATCAGCGAGGCTTTTAACAAGTGTTTCACGGCAGATTTGATTTTTTCTTTTTCAAGGACTGCTGACGACAAAAGTCAGGGGGGAGGAAGGTTCTTCTTAGGCAAAAATAGAAACGGTAGAGATGGAATACTTTTCCCAGCAAGAGTCAGGCTCGACAATATCTATTTTGAAATACTACCTGCAACTCAAGAAACAATTGAAGACTTTCTCAAGAACGAAAGTAAAAAAAATCTATCTAGTTTGCAATCAAAATTTGAAAAATTCAAAGAAAATATATAAAGAGGAAAAAGTAATGAAGAGGTACAACAAGGAGCAAGTCTTAGAGGCATCTATTGAATATTTTAATGGAGATAAACTTGCTGCGAATGCATTTTTAAAATATGCATTGCGAAAAGTGAATGACAAAGGTGAAGATATTTTTTATGAATTGACGCCGGAAGACATGCATCGAAGAATGGCCTGGGAGTTCGCAAGAATCGAAAACAAATATCCATCGGAGAGCAAACTCACAGAGGAAGAGATATTTGAATTGTTTGATGGGTTCAAAAAACACTGTCCACAAGGCTCTCCTATGATGGGAATTGGAAACAATCACCAGATGTTGTCGTTGGGAAATTGTTTTGTTGTGGATGCTCCAAAAGATAACATGTCGGATATTGTTGAGACAGGTAAAAGAACAGCAAACCTTTACAAGCGTAGAGCAGGAGTCGGGCTTTGTGTTTCGAATTTGAGGCCAGATGGGGCCAAGGTTGACAATGCTGCTTTAAAATCAAGTGGTGCTTGGAGTTTTTGTGACTTCTTTTCCTACATAACTGGATTGGTTGGACAAAACAATCGACGTGGAGCAGAAATGCTGACTATGTTTGTCAACCACCCAGACATTTTTAAGTTTGTCGAGATGAAAAGTGATTTGGGTAAAGTAACAAACGCCAATGTTTCTGTAAAAATAATGAATCATTTTATGGAAATGGTAGAAAAAGATGGACAATACCTGTTGCAGTGGCCAGTTGATGTTCCTCCCGAACAAGCACAATATAAAGAAACGATTAAAGCAAGAAAACTGTGGAAGCATATTGTAGATAAAGCAACCAAGTATGCAGAACCTGGATTGCTATTTTGGGACAAAATTTGCGATTACATGCCATCGCATTCCTACGGAAAAAAATATAAAAATTTCCTGACGCAGTGTGTCAATCCATGTGGCGAAATCGCTATGGGAACAGACTCTTGTCGCTTGTACTCTCAAAACTTGAAGCACTATGTTATTCATCCTTTTACAAACAATGCGTTTTTTGATTTTGACCAGTTTAGACAAGATGTTCGTAAAGCAATGCGACTGTCTGACGACATGGTTGATTTGGAAATTGAAAAATTAAATAAACTTATTGACAGTGCAGATACTGAAGATGAAAGGCAAATGTGGAGGGAGTATTGCGAGACTGCCATTCAAGGTAGACGAACAGGCTTGGGTACTCATGGTTTGGCAGATGCACTAGCCAGAATGTGTTTGAGATATGATTCCGAAGAATCAATAAATTTAATTGAACAAATTTATTGTACAATGAAAGTGGAAGCGTACCGTGAGAGTATAAATCTTGCAAAGGAAAGAGGTTCTTTCCCTATTTTTGATTGGGAGATAGAAAAAGACAATGATTTCATTCAGTCTTTACCGGAAGACATTAAAAAAGATATTGCCACTTATGGTCGCAGAAATATTTCAATTTTAACTAATGCACCAACAGGTACAGTCTCTTTGTTGTCACAAGTTTCCTCTGGAATAGAGCCAGTCTTTAGAAATTCATATGTTCGTCGTGTCAAATTCAATCCTCACGATTATGCTAATAGTGTAACGCCGGACTATACAGACGATAACGGTGTTTCTTACAAAGAATTTGTTGTTTTCCATCACAATGTGGAAGAGTACATGAAGACTTTTGGAACAAAAGAAATACCAGATTTTTTTGTAACCAGTGATATTATCGATTGGGAAAAAAGAATCGATGTACAAGCAGCAATTCAAAGACACATGGACCACAGTATTAGTTCAACAATCAACCTTCCAGAAGGCACAAAAAATAGTGTCGTTGCAAACCTTTACATGAGGGCTTGGAAGAAAGGACTGAAAGGTGTCACAGTTTATGTCGATGGTTCAAGAAGTGGAATTCTTGTAAACCAATCTACAACCAGTGAAGATAGTTTTGATTATTGCGATGCTCACAAAAGACCAAAAATTTTAGATTGTGATATACATCACTCTCGTTCGGGATGGATTTTCTTTGTTGGTTTGATTGACGGAAAGCCTTATGAAATTTTTGGAGGTCCAAGAGAAGACGTTCCGGTAAGTTTTCATACGAGTAAAGGAAGAATAATGAAGCGTCCAAATGTTTCTTATCGTCAAACTTCTTCTTATGATTTGTTTTTTATGAGAGGCAAAAAAGAAGTAAAAATAAAAAATATTAATCAGGCGTTTAACAACCATTCTTATGTAGATTATACACGTTTAGTTTCTTTATCTTTGCGACATGGAGCGAAGCCAGGATTCATTGCAGATAGTTTGTTGAAAAACAGAGAAAGCGAAATGTTTTCTTTCCAAAAATGTATTTCTAGAATATTGAGAAAATATGTTGAGAATGGCGAACGTTCTGGAATTATGTGCCAAGAATGCAACGAAAAAACAATGGTTTATGAGGGTGGCTGTTCTGTTTGTATGAGTTGCGGAAATTCTCTCTGTGGATAATCAAGATAAACAAGCAGGAGTTCCAGTGGTGAACGTAGAAAACAATTTTTGTTGGTGCGAAACTTGTAATTGTTTTACAAGTCACGAAATATTTTATTTTAGGACGCCATTGGACTCCGATTCTTCTTGGGTTAATGAAATTTATAAGTCTTGGACGTGCGAAATTTGCTGCAACAATAGAAAATATAAAATTGATTGTATTGAAAAAAATCAAATTGATTTACGTTACAACCCTTTTAATATAAACGGGAAATTTATACAAAAAAAGAAGAGGTCAAAATGAAAACAAAAAAGTACAAGCCAGTTCAAAATTATATTTTTGTGGAATTGGTAGAAGATGAAGAAAAAGAAAGTATTGTTCTTACAACAAATAATAAAAAAATCAAAGATTATCAAGAGTGTAAGATTTTCGATTTGAGTCAAAATGTTGCAAAGGACACCAATTATAAACCAGGAGATTACATTTTGGTGCATGGGTTTTCAATAGAAACATACAAAGATGTAAATTTTGTTAGTAGTCACAACGTAATTGCTCACTACGAGGTCTAAAGATGGAAGTAAAATTTAAGAATAATGTTGTTCTGTTGGGTACTTATGGTGGAGACAAAACTCATTCGATGTCTGCTTGGTGTTCGACATTTAAGGAATTTGGAATAGAGATACCAGACGAAATAGATGATAGAATTGATATAATTTTTGACTATATGATGCATACAAAAAAGAAAACCCCAGCAGAATTGCTGGAAATGCTTGCATCATCTAACCACGGCACACCTTTTGAAAAGTCTTTTATTCATTTTCAGATCGAGACAGATATTGCTTCTCACATTCATCTTTTGAAACACAGAGTCGGAGTCTCCGTGAATGCTGAGAGCGCGAGGTACAAACGACTGAGTGAACCAAAAATGTATGTTCCGTTCGATTGGCCCAATGAAGAAATCGAGAAACATATCGGATATTGCCAAACAGCAATTCGCGAGTATCACAGAAGAATACCAGTGTTAGTGAAGCACTACCAAGAAGCACCATACAATATGGAGCGCAGCAAGGCGATTAAAAGAGCAAAGGAGACTGCTCGTTTTTGTCTTCCATATTCCAATCAAATTGTTTGTGATGTTTCTTTCAATTGGCGTTCGTTTTATCATTTTCTTGGCTTGAGATATTCTAAGCATTCACAAACAGAGATACAGCGTATTGCTGAAGAATGTTTAAAGCAATTGTATTTTCATAAATATGATGAATTCAAACACACAATGAAAGCTTTTGATTTGCTAACAGAGAGTGGTGAATTGAGAAGTCCATTCGCTGAATATCTTATAAAAGCACAATGAATTTAAAATATGAAAACTTAGTTTTGGGAAATTCCTTAGAATCCCTTATATACGCTGCAATAAACAATTATTTTGTAATTTATGTGAATTCTAGACGACCATTTTTCTACGAAAGGTTTGATTCAAGCGATGACTTGTCGTGGTTTGGTATAAACAATATTTCGAAAGAAATGATAACTAACAAAAAAAAATATCATGCAGGACATAGCAAACAAATTTTTATGCACAAACTTTTGTTTGCTATGTCTTTGTCTGGTTTAGTTTTGAAAATCAAAAGTCAAGATTTTTTGAGTCAGAATGAAAAAAATAATTTAATTTTGAGAGTAAAAAACAAAAACAAAGTACACTTTGTTTACGACAATATGTTTGTGTTCGATGATATTTTTATAAATCAATGCAGCACAGAGAGTGAAATCATAGAAGGTGTAAAAATTTATGACTTTTTAGAACTAAAAACTAGAGGGGGTGGACACAACTACGACTTGTTTCAATTTGATGATAATTTTGTGAAAAACGTTTGGTTTGGCAATTTTGACGTATATTATAAAAAAAACAAAGGAAGAAGGAAACACGCAATTGCGGTTTCTGAATTTCCAAAATATGACAACAACTCAGATGATTATCACGAAGTTTATGTAAAAAATAAAATAGTAAAAGAATTTAAGACTTTAAAGTATCAAGAAAAGTATAATATTGAATATTATCCAACAAGAAGACATTTAATCAAAAATAGAAAAGTACACTATGATTACGAAAACATGCACAAGGTTGATATGTGCATCCAAAGTTTGTTGAAACAAAGCCAGAACAAACAAAAAAATAAAATAAATTTTTATATGGATTGAAAACATAATGCATTATCTAGACGGACCACCCAGCAAATATAATATATATACTGCTGGCATCATTCCTGCCTTTGATAACAAAAGCATCTCTCCTTTACTTAACCCTTGTGTTACTCTCCCCATTGCAGAAAACTTTACTCCTTTGCACAATAGTGTTTTAGAATGTGCTATTGTTGGATGTAGCAATATTTGGATAGTGTGTCCAGGAGAACATGTTTATTTGTTCCGAAAAATAATTGGCGACCACATTCTTAATCCGAATTATTCAATATCACAATCAAAAAATAGAGATTCAAATTCAATAAAGAAAGAAATTCCAATTTATTATGTGCCTATCAGACCACTTGACAGAGAAAGAAGAGACTCTATACCTTGGACAATCATCCACGGCGCACGTTTAGCCCGATACACGTCGAAAAAACTGTCCAAATGGCTTGTACCTCACGTCTTTTATGTTTCTTTCCCTATGGGCTTGTATGACCCGTTTTTTTTGCTTTCACACAAGAAACATATAAATCAACATGCTGACAACAACCTCAGATTCTATGTTTCTTATGAAAATGAGACTGTAAGAGATGGAAAATACTTAGGTTTTAGTTTTTATACCTCAGATTTTTTTGATTTGAAAAAGAACATAGTTGACAAATCGACAAATATGTATTACACTGACGCTGGACATACAACTAAGTTGTCTTTGGAAGACAGATATTCAGGGAAAAATCTTTCTTTGGAGGATGTTTTTGATTTTTTGCCCCTCGATAATTCCGTTGTGGCAGAAACTAAAAATTATTGTTCTTTGAATTGTTGGCAATCATATCAAGAATATATGAAAAGTGACATGACGGAAATATTTTCTGAATATGGAAGATGGGCGAAGAAAGGAGAACTTCTTTCGAATTCGTTCTTTAAAAAAGAAAAAAAGGATTTCCAGATGAGACCTTTTGGGAGGAAAACATGAAATACAAGAAAATAAAAACATTGCCTCAAAGGGGGGATATTAGTTTTATATCGGGAAGTAATATGATAATGCCGACTATAGAGTTAGGTTCTTTTGGATACATGTTCGTGAAAAATGGTAAAGTTATAATAAGGCGTTATACTAATTCCTACGAACCAGAGAAAGAACTTATGCTGTTCAGAAAAAACGACAGATGAATACAATATATTAACTTGGAGAAGAATAATGAAAAGAAAAACATCCCATTTGAAGTTTGTTGGCTTACATGCACACGATGGAATAGGTTCGCCTTTTGATGGGCTGGGTGAACCAAAAGAACATATGGAATATGCTTGGCAAAACGGAATGGACGCTTTGGCTCTAACAAATCACGGCACAATGACATCTTTCCCCTTTCAGTATTTCCACGCAAAACAAATGAATAAAGAAGGAAGATTCTTTAAGCCCATCTTTGGGATGGAGGCTTATTATATTGATTCAATCTCTGAATGGAGAAGAGATTTAGAAAAAGCGAAGGAAGACAAGAAAAGAAAAAAAGAATTAGAAAAAATACAAACAGGAATTGTCTTCGAGGAAGAAGACAGAGGTAAAACAGGACGTGTTAGAGGTAATTCACACTTCCTTCTGTTGGCTCAAAACAAAGTTGGTCTGTATAATTTATTTGAAATGGTTTCTGAGAGTAACAATCCTAAAAAAGATTATTTTTACAGAAAACCTAGAATTGATTTTGATTTGTTGAGAAAATATTCTGAGGGGATTATCTCTACGACAACTTGCATATCTGGTGTTTTCGCCAAAATTGTGTGGGAAAATCCAGAATTGAATCGATATGAACTTAAGGAACTTATGAGACCTTGGATTCACAAATTTTTAGAGATTTTTGGTACAGAGAGATATTTTGGAGAATTGCAGTGGAACAATATTCCGCAACAACATGTGCTGAACCAGTGCATTATTGATATTTGCGAAGAAGAAGGTATGAAACTGATTAGTACTGTCGATTCTCACTATCCATCGCCTGAAAAGTGGGAAGCGAGAGAGTATTTGAAAAGGTTGGCTTGGTTATCTAGAGACAAAAAACCGGAGTGGATTACAAAAGACATCCCAAAGACAGTAAATGAGATTGGCTACGAACTATATCCAAAAAATGGAGACCAAATGTTTTCTGATTACAAGAAGTATGCAAACATTTGCGGTGTCCAATATGACGACGATAAAATAAAAGAAAGTATTGAAAACACACATTGGATAGCGCACAATTTAATTGAAGATGTGGAGCCAAACACTAAAGTTTATTTGCCAGATTTTGCATTAGAAACATCCAGTGAAGACAAAGAACTGAGAGATTTGTGCTTGAAATCTCTTGAAAAAATTAACAAAGATAATGACCAAATTTATTTGGATAGATTAGATGAGGAATTGAAAGTCATATCTGGAAGGAATTTTTCTAAATATTTTTTGCTAGTAAAGAAAATTGTAGAAAGAGCGAAGCAAGAAATGTTCGTTGGCACATTGCGTGGTTCTGTAGGTGGAGCATTGGTTGCCTATCTGTTGAATATTACTAAAATAGATCCGATAAAGTGGAATCTTTTGTTTTCTAGGTTTCTGCCTAGATATTCAACATCTTTCCCAGATATTGATTTAGATTTCAGTGACAACGATAGACTTAAGAAACTAATAATGTCAGAGTGGGGAGAAAACAATGTAGTTGCTATTTCAAACTACAACAAAATGAAAGTAAAATCTTTGCTGAAGGATGTTTGCAAATTCCATGAAATACCTTTTGTTGAGACAAATGCTGTAACCAGAGTTATGGATGAAGAAGCAATTCCAAGAGCAAAAGAAAAAAATAATGTGGGTGCTGGAATGTACGTTCCAACATGGGATGAGTATGTTGAGTTTTCTCCGACACTAAGAAACTTTTTACAGACATACCCTTTTGTTGAAAAAATTGTACCTTCTTTGCTTGGGGAAGTTCGTTCTATTGGAACTCACGCAGCAGGTCTTGTGATTAGAGAAAATGTAAACAAGCACATGCCTTTGATTAGAAAAATTGATAAAAAAACCAAAAAGTCTTTTTGGCAGACTCCTTTTTCTGAAGGACAAGCAAACAGACACTTGGAGCCTTTGGGGTTTTTGAAGTTTGATATTTTAGGACTGGATGCTTTGGCGACAATGGAAGGGTGTATTCGGAGAATTTTGGTCAACAGGTGTGGCTATACAAACCCAACTTTCCAAGACGTTCAACGTTGGTACAATGAAAATTTAAGTCCAGACGTAATAGATTATAATGATTATAATGTTTATGAAAATGTTTTTCATAAAGGGAAGTTTGTTGGAATATTTCAGTTTACAAACGCAGGAGCGCAAAAATTCTGTATGACAATCAAACCAACATCCATTAGTGACGGAGCAATTGTTACGTCAACATATCGTCCAGGTCCGATTGAAGGTGGTGTTTTGAAGAAATTAGAATTCAACAAGAACAATCCAGATGAAGTAATGTATGTCCACGCCATCGAGAAAGAAGTTTTAGAGGAAACGTATGGGTGTTTAATTTATCAAGAACAAGTTGCTCAATTGATGAGCAAATTCGGCAACGTAAGCCTTGACGAAGGAAATGAGTTTCGCTCTTTGTTAACGAAAAAAGGATTGTCTCAGGACAAGTTGGACAAACTTTCTTTCTACAAAGATAAATTTTTTGTTGGGGCGCAAGAGAAAGGTTTGTTCTACGAAGATGCAGAGAAGTTTTACAATGACATGGTGGCGTTTGCTCAGTACGGTTTTTGCAAATCACATGCGATTGGGTACTTCTTTATCTCTTATCAAAATGCCTTCTTGTCTCATTATTATGAGGAGGAGTGGTGTTGTTCGTTTTTAGACAATGAGCCGGAAAAAAATAAGGAAGAAGCTATTTCCAGTGTAAGGAGTTTAGGTTACAAACTTGTCTCTTCTTCTATAAACAATTCATGTGAAAATTGGAAAATAATGCCAAATAAGACGATTTCTCAACCCCTTTCTTCTCTGAAAGGACTAGGAGGTGGGGCTATCGAAGAAATCGTCTTAAACGCTCCCTTTGGCTCGATAGATGAGTTGATTTTTGGAGACTCAATAGATAAAAGAAGGTTGAATAAAAAAGTCATATCAGCACTGGCACTTTCTGGTGCGCTAGACGAGTTGATTGATGACAGATTTGAAAACGACAAGCATTTTTATTTGTCTATTACTGAACCCAAACCTAAATCTTCTAAAGAATTAGAAAAAAACATTAATGAACATCGAGGATTGAAGCCTTTTACAAAGAAACAAAAAATAGAAAACATTCTTGAAATTACGGGTCGCTACCCCTTTCATTTAGTAATAAATTCTGATACTTTGGAATCATTGGAAAAAGTAGATGTCCCAGCAATATCAAGGTTGAATAATCCAGATGGGGTAGTGTGGTTTATTGTAAAAAGTTTGAATAAAAAAAAGACAAAAAATGGGAAAGATTACTTCTTGTTGAATGTTATTGACTCCTATGGTGTTTCGAATGTCATAAAATGCTGGGGTGTCTCCGATAGAGATACAGTAGAAATACACAGACCTATAATGTCGAAAGTTGATTTTTCGGAAAAGTGGGGCTTTTCTATGAGAAATCTAAGACGTTCAATAAATTATCTTGACTAAATCACAAAGTATGGTTATAATTGAAGAGAGTAAGAGATGGTTTTAATGATTAGATTTTTATGTGTTACTGCAATATTTTTACTACTAATTATTTTTCTTCAAAAAGGAGTCGAGTTGCAGAATTTTATTTATCTTTTCTTGTCTGTCAATGTCTTGTTTTATACTAAATTCTTTAAAAATAAAGACTTTTGAAAGAAAGGTTGCAAAATGTCTTCGCAAATTAATAAAAAAAATGATGTCAAAAATCAATACTCAGAATTTAAATCTCAACACCTGAAAGGTGTAATTTTAGATGATACAATGAGAGAAAGTGAAGAAAAATATTACAAAAAAATAAAAAACTTAAATGAAGAGAACAATATCTTAAAAAATATTATAAAAAAAAAAGAAGAACAATTGAAAGATTATGACTACGAGATGTGTATTGCTCTTGCTGCCATCGGCAAGTTGGCGCAGGAAGTAAGATTTTATTTTTGTATGTCTGTGTTTGCCTTGTTCCTCTTGCTTGTGATTACTATTATTTTATAAAGGAGTAAAAAAAATGTCACAAAAAACTTACTATCATGCCTTATGGCATAAATTTCACGGTGAGATTTTGAAAAATCAAGCCGAATTGTCCACTTACATTAACACGCCAGTTGGCGTGGGAGAACACTCTGATATTCTTGAAGAAATTGAAACAAAAGTTAAAAAAATAAACGAATATGAAGGCTATTTGGACACTCTTAATACTATTTTTTCTGAACATTTTGAAGACCCATTCAGAGAATTAGAAAAAGAAATCGTAAAACAATTAGAAGAAAACTCTGAAGTAGAAGAGGGGTAAACATGTTAACAGTAAAATATCACCTTGAGACAGAAGAAGCAAAAAAGCCGACAAGAGCCGACAATCTATCTTCAGGTCACGACTTGTATGCAGCAGAAGAAGTTTTGTTAATGCCTAATCAAAGCAAACTTATTTCTACCGGGGTAAGAATTCAAATGCTGAGTTCAGGTGACAAATTATACGAAGCGCAAGTCAGACCCAGAAGTGGACTTGCACTGAAGCATGGAATTACTGTCCTCAACACTCCTGGAACAATTGACCAAGGCTACACAGGTCCAGTTGGAGTTATCTTGTATAACACATCGCTTCAGCCGTATACTGTGAATGTTGGAGATAGAATTGCACAACTTGTTTATGTAAAAGTTGAAGTTCCAACTTGGTTGGAGGTCGATTATCAAGAATTCTCTGCCACAGAGCGTGGTGGTGGTGGCTTTGGAAGTTCTGGCAAGTGAATGATAAACAAAAAATGTCTGAAAATTTTTCTGAAAAATTGAAAGACAGGTTTAAAGACAAACAATTAAAGAAAATTCAATTCTTCGATACGGACATAAGGTTCGCTCAGTTTATTTTGTTTCTTTATAACTATCAAATAAAACTTGGCGATTTCTTTAGGTCAGTAATAACCGCATGTAACGAAAAGGACGAAGATTTTTGGAAGTGGTTGAATAAACATAAAAGTCAAAATCAAAATAGAGTCGGCAAAGTTACAAAACAAATTAAAAAAGAGATAGAAACAACCTCAGAATTGCTTCGTCTTTACAGTGGAGAAACATTACATGAAGAAGAAATAAACGAAATTTATTCCATTTTAGAAATGGAAAATGACACAGAAGAAGAGTGGTAAAGAAATGGAGTGCGTTAAAAAATGTATAAAAAAAAATAACACTTGTGTTGAAAAAAAATGTAGACACTGGATTGACTTCCCTAAAGACTTAAATTGCTCGTTAATTTCTATTCAAAATAATAATTTCAAAGGCATGACACTAAAGGAAGTTTCAGACAGGTTGGGCATCAGCATTGAGTCAGTAAGAAAAATAGAAAAAAAAGCTTTTATAAAAATAAAAGAGAGAATATAAAACATTTATCGTCTATTTACTCAAAAATTTGCAAATTTTAAGGAGTAAAATAAAAAAATGAAAAAGAATTCGCGAAACAAAGCCCTTCTCAATGAAAAAACTTACCGAAGGTGGGGCAAAATTGCTAAGTTGAATCCGTTGTTAGTAGAAAACTTTGTTCATAATAAAATTTTTGAACAAGATGAGGTTGACAAAGATTTGGAAAAAGACATGGATGTTGATATGCCCGACATGGACGCTGATATGCCCGACATGGACGCTGATATGCCGGATATGGATGACATGGACACTGATATGCCGGATATGGATGACATGGACACTGATATGCCGGATATGGATGACATGGACACTGAAGCGACTGGTGGTGAGGTTGAAATTTCTGGCAAAGAAGCAGAATCCATTGGTGATGTTATCAATATTCTGCAACAATTGCAAGATATGGCAGACGAATCTCCAAATGACATGCAAGAGTTGCAAGAAATGAGTACAAGTGCTGCAATGGAAGGTTATGGTTCTAAAGGAATCAATGAAAAATCATGCTCTAGCGTAGATGAAGAAATTGCAGAAGAATTGGCAGAAAGTTTTATTCGTAATTTGGTCAAAGAAGAGCGTAAACGGTCTATTAACCCGGATAGACTGTCGAGGCGTCTTACTAAAGTTTTGAAAAACTATGTTAAGTAATTAGAGATGTAGTATAAATAATGCTATACTCATAGACCCATGTTAAACTTTTAACATGGGTTTTTTTATAGGCAAAAGATATTATGAACGAAACAATCAACGAATTAATAAAAAAAGAATTAGAGAAAAAAACCTTTAATTTATCCAAGAAACAAAAAACAGTTAGAAGATGTAATGTCTAAGCAAAAAAAAGGAAAAAAAATGATAAAGAGTAAGCGATGGAATCAACCAAAAAATCACATTTTGTGTGGTGAGAATATTGAATTAGAAAAAGAACAAAATGAAGAGCCTGCAAATTATGAATTCATTCAAGATGAAAAATTATTTTTAATTACATTGTATGGCGATTTAGACGAAGAAAAAGCTGAGAACACAATCAACGAATTGTATTCTATTAAAGAGTATTGCAGGCAAATGTGGGAAGAGTGGAATGACAGGGAAGAAGAAGAGGAAGTAGAAGAAGAAGAAGAGTATGAAAAGCCAGTAGTTCACTTGATTCTTTCCACTTTTGGAGGTTCAGTCCACGACATGTTCTCAATTTATGATTGTATGCAAAAGTTGAAGCAATATTGTGACATTTCGGTTGTTGGTTTGGGCAAAGTGCAATCTGCTGGGGTGGCTCTTTTGTGTGCAGGAACCAAAGGTCTTAGACTGTTAGGTCCACATTGCAGATTGATGTTGCATCCAGTGATGTTTCAGTCTTTTGGAACAGTCGATGATGTTTCTATCGAACATAAAGAAACCAAAGTGATGAGCGATTTGTATGAAAAAATATTGGTCGAAAATACGAATATGACTAAAAGACAAGCAAGAAAATATATTAAAAAAGATAAAAATTATTATTTTGATTCTGAAAAAGCAATTGAGTTTGGAATTGCAGATCGTTTATTCTAAAAAAAAATGAGAGGAAAAAATGACAGTACGTTATAAAAACAAATCGGAATTGTACAAAGAATTGCTGCAAGGTTCGGAACTTTTATCTGAAAATGTCGGTTCAACTCTTGGTCCAAGAGGACACACAGTGCTTATTGGAGAGAAGGGAAAGAGACCAATTATTACAAAAGATGGCGTCACAGTTGCACAGTTTGTAAAGTCTGACAATCCATTTGAACAACTTGCAATTGACGTTATCAAACAATCTTCAGTTCAAACAAACGTCGAGGCCGGAGATGGGACAACTACTTCTACAATTATTGCAAATGCGATTTTCAAAAAATCACAAAAATACTTGGCAACAGGGGTTCACCCTTTTGTTCTTAAAAAACAATTTGAAGACGCACTGAAAAAAGCACTCGAAGAGGTTGAAAAAATCTCTTCTCACGTCGATTCTGCGAACGATATAGAGAGCATTGCATATATCTCATCCAATGGAGATAGAATCGCCTCTAGAATCATTCGGGAGGCTGTTGAAAGCGCAGGTCAAGATGGAGCAATCACCATCGATGAGTCACATTCTAAGGTAACTAAACTTGATGTTGTAGAAGGCTTCTCGTTCCGTTCTGGATTGTTCAATCAGGCTTTTGTGACAGATGAAAAAAGAGGAGTTGCTAAACTAGACAATCCTTTTTTGTTGGTTACAGATAAAAAAATATCAAGTTTGGACGAAATCATGGGTGTTTTAGAGATTGCTGCAAGAGCAAACAGACCCTTGGTTATGATTGCCGAAGACTTTGAAGGAGAAGCGTTTGGTGCATGTATGTTGAACCAAACGCAAGGAAACATTAAGATCTGTTTGATAAAGGCTCCAAACTACGGAGAGGAAAGAAGGAATGTGTTGGAAGATTTAGCAATTTCTTCGGGTGCTAAATTTTTTCGAAGAAGCAATTCGGACGATATATCCAAGGCTGACTTAAGTTCGTTAGGGACTGCAAAATATTTAGAGAGCAACAAATTTGCGACTATTATTGTTGATTTGAAAGGCGATTTGGACAAAGTCAATCAAAGGATTGATTTGTTAAAGGAAGAAATGAAGGAAATCGAAAGCCACGAAGAATGTAAAAAAATACAAGAAAGGATTGCTAGGCTTGCCTCGACAGTTGCAATTATAAAGATTGGTGCTGATACTGAAATCGAAATGATAGAAAAGAGGCATCGTTACGAAGATGCCCTAGAAGCGGTAGTGGCAGCGCAAGACAAAGGTTATGTCCCAGGTGGAGGTGTCACTCTTTTGAGAATCTCCAACAAGTTGAGAAAAAATAAATTACCTGGGTTTCAAGTTTTTTGCGAAGCCATTGAAGAACCTTTCCGAATTTTGTGTAAAAATTCGGGAGAAAACTTTCATTCTTTAAAACAAAAAATACTCAGAAAAAAAGATTTCTTTTATGGCTATGATTTTAATAAGCAAAAATATGGCAATATGGTAGAACTCGGTGTTATAGACCCAACAAAAGTTACAATTGGGGCGATAAAAAATGCTACAAGTTCTGCTTCTACTTTGCTCACAACATCTTATTCAATCGTTACAGAAGAGGATTAAAAAATGGATAGCGATGTGAAATGGAATGGAGAAGATAACTTTAAAGAATATGTGACAAGAAAAGAATTTGAAATGTCATCGAATCAAACAAGTAGTCTTTTTCTGATGATCGAAAAAAGTTTACTTCAAATACAAAAAGATATAAAAGAAATAAATAAAAAAAGTGAGACTTTCGATAGAGAATTCCTGGACAAGATGCATCAACATGAAATCGAAATTACTAAATTAAAAACTAAACAAAGTGACCCTTCACTGTCTATGGTCAATGAAGATTTGAAAAACATAAACAACGAATTGATAAAAATCAGAGAAGACTTCCAGCAAAAAATTTATGATTTAGATAAGAACGTAGAAGTTTATAATTTAAAACAAGACAAAGAGTTTGCTCATGAAAAAGGCAAACTTCATGTTTGGTATATGCTGGGAGGTCTGATTGTAGGTTCGATGATTACTGGTTTAATTCAAACATTTGTTAAGAAAATTTAGGTTTTTTGTTGAAATTTGTTTAAAATTATAATAAAATAAAGGTGAGAATATGTTTGTAAAGTTAGTAAAAGTGAAAAAAAACGACAATAAATATGTTTTGGAAACAATTGTTGTAAACTCTGAAAAAGTGATTAAAGTTTTACCAATAAACGGAATTTTTAGTGGGCTGGATGAATCTCAAACCCCTCTAGGATTGGACAAAAATCACAGTTTTTCAGAAATTCACATGCAAAATGGAACCAACGATGAATTTTGTGTGGTGGTTGGTTCTGTTAGTTCAATTAAAGAAAAATTAAATTCAAGAAAAAAACTATTACTAGATTAAATTTTTATTGTTGGGAGTTATTATGAATTTACGAATTAGTCAGTATGTAAAGAAAGTTAAACTAAAAAATCCACATTGGAAAAGTAATTCCAGGATAATCGGTGAAGCGATAGAAGAGTGGGCTTGCAACAATCTTTTGTGTCCAAAGTGTTCTGCTGGAAAATGCGAAAAGTGCGCGAGACCATCTTTAACAAAACTTCCAAACAACTTTAAATCTGCTGACTTTCGTTGTTCTTTTTGTAACACTCTCGTACAAGTAAAAGCAAAGAAAGAAAGTTTTTTTACAAACAGTGGAGAAATGAAAAAAATTATCGGAGCGGAATACAAAACCACAGTAAATTCTTTAAAGACAAAAAAAATTCATTATTATTTGATAGCTTATAGTAATGATTGTGTGCGCGAAATATACCATGTGGAGCCTAAGAGTTTAAAATTTGAACAAATAATTCCTAGAAATCCTTTGCAAAAAGGCAAAAGGATTGGCTGGCAGGGATGCCACATAAAACTTGAAAAAAGTACTTTGAAAAACAAGATGCCACCTATTCAATTAAACTTTTGGAACAAGACGTGAATAAAAAAATAAAAGTTATCATCGCCGGAGCAGGAGCGTTATACCCAATTTACCTTGGTTCGCTCTTGGCTTTGGTGGAAGAAGGATATGAAATAACATCTGTTGCTGGTACGTCTGGGGGAGCGATTGCAGCAGCAACTTGGTCGCTTTCAGACGTAGAAAAAAAAATGGAGCCTTTGAAAAAATTTGTTGTTGAGACTTTGCCGACTAACAATAAAGGAGTGATTTCGTATTCTTTTTATAACTTCGTTAAGAAGTGGGGCTTTATAGATGGATTTTATTTAGAAAAGTTGTTTGAAAGAATTTTTTACAAAAAGATGTCGGAGGCTAAAATACCTACGTTTATATATGCTTCCGACATTGATAGACGAAAAAGCATAGTATTTTCTTCAGTAGAACATGGGGATTATCAAACAAAGAAAGTTGTAAGAGCAAGTTGTTCAATCCCTCTGATTTTTACACCGACAAAGATAAACGACAAACTGTATGTTGACGGTGGCTGGTCTCATTTTTTTCCTCTGAGCGATTTTGAATGTTTGGATGGAGAAAACATAATAGGAATGAGAATCGTAAAATCAAACGAAAAAACAATAAAAAAAAATATAATTGAATATGCTCAAGGCGTCATGTACAGCAAGATTATTGACGACATAAGACAGCAAGAACTCCCAGGTTTTTTCAAAACAATTGATTTTGTCAGCAATTATAGCAGAGCCAATCTTGGCAAAACAACAAATGAACAAGCAAGCGATATAATTATAGAAGGATATAAACAAACTAAGGAGACTATTGAGAGGTGGACTATAGAAAACAACACAAAAGATTTATCTTCAACACTTTGTTAGAGAGCGAGAAAAAGAAAGAAGACAGATTTATTTACAAAATTACCTTAAATCTTAGTGTAAAAAAAGAAATTGGTGGCTTTGAGGCTATGGTCAATGATTTGTTGAACGACATAAGAGCGTTGACTAGAGTTACAGTAGTGCAATCTCTGGAATCTTTCGTGGAAAAAGATAACAAATACATGTCTATAAAAATTAAGTTTAACGTAAAAAATCTCAAACACGAAGGGTATCTAGATATAGCCGATTTCGTAGAGCAATTCCTCCTACCAACAATTACCAAATTAGAAGCCAAACCAAAAATCCTCAATGTCTCTAACGTCACACACGTCTAAAAAACTTCTTGACACTCTTTGTTGTTTGTAATATCTTGACAAAAGATGGTTTTGCAATTTCACAGGAGGTCTATAATGCAAAAAAATTTTCAAAATGTATCATTTCCAGAAGGCAGATATAAATCTGGCGATTTGATTTTATCAAAAGCCGGAGTTTTTATTGCCATGAAGTGTAGAACACTGTGTATATTTAGACTCGACTATTTGGCAGACAATAAAAAAAGATTGACGATTAGCGATGCGTTCCTTTACAACGAAGGTCTTCCTGTCCTATGCAATAATGTTTTCAGAAAAATAAAAAAAACTTCTTGACATGTAAAAAAAATTGGCTATGATATACACAAGTGGCCGAGATAAAACCTTTACAGCAGAAAAAGAGGAAAAAAAATGAAAAAGGCGACAACAAAAATCTTTGTTTGGAATTTTGGAGAAGGAACTTACCGATTGCAAGTCGAAAATATCGACGGAAGGAGAATCAAGACTTTAAAAAAGACTCTTGGCGCAAAAAATTGGGAGTTGGTTGCAGAATCTTGGGGTGGCAATGGTAAAAAATATATATTTTCGAAAGACTTCGAAACAGAACAGGAGGTAAAAAGAGAAACAAAAACACTAGAATTTCCAGTGTTTTACGAGACTCTTCAGTTGAAGATTAGACCTTGGAATAAACTTGCTAAGTCTTTACGCTAAAAGGGAAAAAGATGAAAATTAAAGATTTTTTGAATATAGCTCACTTTATTCTTGGACCTCCGGTTCGGAAACATTCTGATAAGCCTACGGGATACCCTCTTATGATGAAAGGACACACCGGGATTGGCAAATCTGAAATCGCCAAACTTTTGGCTGATTCATATCAATTGCCCATTGTCGAGAGAAGGGTTTCTCAAATGACAGAAGGAGATTTAATTGGCCTTCCAGAATTAAACGAAGGAGTAACTTCCTGGTGTCCACCAGACTTTTACATGAAAGCGTGTGAAACTCCTGTTATTTTGTTTTTAGATGAATTGGACAGAGGTGTACCAGAGGTGCGTCAAGGATGTTTCGAGTTGGCTGACAGTCGAAAATTAAACGGACATACACTTCATCCCGGAACAAAAATTATATGTGCTATAAATGGTGGCTTGGCAGATAGTTCAAGTTACCAAGTTTATACTATGGATCGTGCAGAATTGGCTAGATGGTGGTCTGTTGAAATCAAGCCTAGTGTAGATGACTGGCTCAGTTGGGCCTCTGAATCTACAAAAGATAATTCGACAAAAAAGCAAATTCAAGACTCTTTGAAGGAACTAACTATTTCTTATAGAAAGAATCAGATCGAAACGAATGTTCACTTTTTTTTCTATGATTTTATTGCTCAAAACCCGGAATTTTTAGAACATAACGGCCCAACTGAGCCGAACAAAATTTATCCAACAAGGCGTTCTTGGAAGCGTTTGAGCGACACTATGACAAAGGCCGGTCTTTTGCTGTCCAAAGAAAATATTGATTATGGTACGCTACAATCCCTGTCTCAAGGTTTTGTTGGTCTTGAGGCGTCCCTTGCACTGCAAAAGTTTTATATTGATTATGACTTTTTGTTGGACCCTGAAGATATGATTGCAGGAGAAGGAAAAGATAGGATTAAAAGATTCAATATTAACGACCATTCCCTCTTTATCAAAAAATTTGACAACAAAAAAATCCTAACCAAAGAATTGACGAGCGACGAAATCTTTCATCTTGTAGACTATGTTGCTTGTTTACCGCAAGAATTACTGCTCAGTTTCTTCACTCTCATGGGAACAAAAGACATCGCCCAGCAAAATATTATTCATTTATTCACCCATTATATGCCAAAGTGGTCGGAAGCAGGAAAGAAAAATTATTCTGTTGGCGAATATTACGCAGAATGTGTTGAAGAGTCTGAACTGGAATTAACAAAAACGTGAAAACAATGAAAAAAAATAACTTCGACTTAGACAAATATTTAGTTACTTTGGTGAAAATTGAGCCTTTTTTCGCTTACTTCAGTCAGTGCATAAGCAAAGTTGTTGATTATAGTATCCCGACGATTGGAGTTTCAATCAACGATAGAGGTTATTATCAAATTCATTATAATCCAGATTATATGTCAAAATGGCCTCCAAAAATTGTTGTCGGCATACTAAAGCACGAATTCTACCATATAATATTGGAGCATATTGACAAACGATTGATGGGCGAGAGCATTACAAAAGATTGGAATGTTGCGACAGATTTGAGTATAAATTCTTACTTGGTGGGAGAACTCCCACCCCAAGCACTCTTCCCAGGAGAGGGGGAATTTAAAGACTTAGAACCATTTAGAATGGCTGAATACTATTATCATAAGTTGCCGAAAAACAACAATCAAGAACCTTTTGATTCGCATGGCATGTGGGGCGACGATAATAAATTTAAGGGAATTGCTGCCGAAAGAGCGAAGCAAGCTTTGGAAGAAGCGGTAAAAGAAAGCGTTTCTACGAACGGCTGGGGTTCTATCCCAAAGCAAATTCAAAGGCAGATTGAAGATTCAATAACAAAAAAATTAGACTGGAAGAGTGTTGTAAAGTTTTTTTGCCAAAAAAGCATTAGAGGTGATAGAGTTTCAACCAGAAGGCGAAGAAACAGGCGTTATGGGTTAGTTCATCCAGGAAGTCGAAGAAACAGATATGGAAGAATTGCTATTGCGAGGGACGAATCAGCCTCAGTTTCGGACTCTTTTTGGGCAGAATTGACTGCCGAAATGAGAGGTCTTGCTGAAATAATAGAGTTTACAGTGATACCTTTTGATACAGTCGTGCAAGAAGAAAATGTTTTTGTTTGGAATAAAAACCAAAACATAAAGTCAACAAGAAAACATTGTGGAGGAACTAACTTTAATGCGCCGACAGAGTATGTGAACGAAAGGAACTTCGATGGTCTGATTATTATGACAGACATGGAGGCTCCAGAACCAATAAAATGCAAAGTCCAAAGACTTTGGATAACGAATAGAAAAGGGTTAGATAGTCATAATTTCAAAAATAATGAAAAAATTATTTCAATTGACTGATATTTACTTTAAAAAGGATTGAAAAAATGAAAGATCTAGAAAGAATTGAAAGTTTACTCAGGAATCTTCTTTATGGTGAATTCCCAAAAATAACGAAGGTTAAAGTTTTAAAGGAAGACAATGATATTTTACAAGAAAAAGTAGCGACATACAAAGATACAGTTCAAAGGCAAGCAGAAAACATTAGTCAACTGTCTAATGAAATCAAACGCATACACGAATTTTACAAAGAAAAAGCGAAAAAGTCTCACGCGAATAGTCAAGAATGGATTGATAAATACGGAAGTTTATTTCAAGAGTCATCTGAAATTTTGGAAAAAATGCAAAATTTAGAAAAAACTTGCAAAAGACAAGAAAAAATTATTGAAGATTTTACTGTGGAATCCTTGCGTTTGATGGCTGAAGTTCAAAGTCTTGAAAACAAAAATGATTTGTTCTCCAAAGATATTTCGGAACAATCTACGACTATAGATAATTTGAAAAGCGCACTAGAAGAGTGGAAACATTGTGCCACGCGCTCAAAGGAAGATTTGAACACTTTGCGAAAGACTTGCGAAGACTTGTTGGAGATTGTTGGTAAGAAAGAGGAGAAAATTATTGCTCTAGAGAACACAGAACTCCAAGCAAAAAATGATTATGTGACGAAAGAGAAGAAATACAAAAAAGACATTGAGAAGTTGAAGCATATTGTGCGCTCTCAAGGGGCCAGTGCTGCTGAATTGTCTAAGACGTTTGGGTGCTTGAAAGAACAAGTTGAGAGACTTTACGAAAAAAATAATTCTTTGAAAGAAAGTTTGTGTTTGAAAGAAAAAGAAGGGGAATATGTTGCTGAACATATCAGGAATTTAGGCAATCAAGTTTTTCTCTTGAAAAGTTTGATTTATTTGACTACCAGTGTTGAACTAGAAAATGTTGAAAAAATCACTATCAATGAAAAGTTTGAGTTGATGATGAACAGCCTTCCCCTTGAATTCACAAAGTCATTGTCCGGCATTGAAATGGAAACTAGGACTGAACAACTTGCTGCCTACCATGTGAACTATAAAGAAGGATTGTCGCCCCTTGATAAAAAAGAAAAAGACGAATTATATGGCGATACGTTGTCAAATCCGAAGAATTGGGTTCGTGCAATGATTTTGTTTATTACTTTGTTTTGGGTTTGCACGATGATGTTGCCGAAATAACAGAGGTCACAAGATGAAAGTTTATTGTGATATGGATGGAGTTCTTGTTGATTTGGAATCTTATTGGCTTGAACGATACAATTTAGATTTCGACGACAATTTGAAAATTGAAGATTTGACTGATTATGATTTTACAAAGTTTGTCAAAAGCCCAAATGTTTTCCTAAATTATTTGAAAGAATCTGGTTTTCATGGACCTGAGCGCAAACCTCTGGGAGACTCTATCGAGATTTTTACTAAAATTTACTCAGAGGTGGCGAATTTGTTTATTTTGACTTCGCCATACAAAAATTCAGAAACATGCATTAGAGATAAAAAAGAATGGGTGAAGAAGTACTTGTCGTTTTTTCCTCCTGAAGATATGATATTTTGCCACCACAAACATCTCTTGTCCAGACCTGGAGATGTGTTGTTAGATGACAAACCGACTTCTTTGAAGAGGTGGAGTTCCAATGGAGGAATTTCTGTTTGCTACAAAAGACCTTGGAATGACAATTCAGGGGCAAATTACGAAGTGAAAGGATGGCACGACTTTTATTGGCTCTTAGAAAGAATCAAAGAAGGTACAGCAGACATTCAATTGTGAAATAGGATTAAAACATCACAATGTTTGACGTTTTTTTGGAAATATTGAAAGGTTTGAGTGGTATTTTTTTTGGCTTTGTCATCGCAACCTTGGTGGGTTGGTGGCAATTGAAGAAAGGCCATTTCTGGGGGAGAGTTACTTTCACACACGCATCGTTAACAAAAGATATGAATTTGTGTTTTGATACGATGCTTGACAAAAGAGCGATAGACGTTTGGATTGACAATTCTGTTCTTAGAAATAGAATCAGAGTGAAGGCAGAAAAATGCAGCAACAAAAAGCCTTTTGTTTGCTTGGAGAACGCAGAAGACAATCACAAAATATATACTGGTATACGCAATCAAATATCAGCACACTTTTCTAGGGGAATTGTGTACAAGGCATTCCAAAGAAATGTTGGTGAATGCATTTTCTACTTTTCTTTTTGCTCTCTCAATTCGCCTTCCGACAAGTCAAAGAAACTTCATGTTTTGATATATACTGCCGATTTTATGGAGAAATTGATGGCATACAAAAATTTGATTTATAAAAAAAACCCTAGCAAAAAGGAATTAATCGACATCTTTGTCCATTTGTGTGAAAACAAAGCGGAGTCAAATTATGTGAGAATTTACTTGCCGATAGACGACATAACAAACAACTATTGTACAATTAATATTGTTGATTGAAAGTATGAAAAAAAGAGAAAAATGGAAAATTTCTATAACAAAGCATGGACCCGCTCTTTTCGACGGCGAAGGTAACTGTCATGGTTCTCTAACAACCCTCTCTCAGTGCGAAAGAAATGGTAGTGTTAGAGAGTACCTGCAAGCATATTGCGAAAAAAAGAAAAAGACAACAGTCTATTTAGATTTGTCAGAAATAATTGAATTACTTGAGTTTGACGAAGATAATGTGAAGAAACTTTTCTTTTTTGAAAAAAGGATGTGAAAATGAAAAGAAAGAAAATAAATTATGACGACATCTTTGGGAAAAACAAAACACACGGAGTATACAAAAGCAAACCCTATAATAGCGTTAAGATTGTAAAGCAATACAATGGGCTGAAACCTGGAACGATTGTTCAAGTTCTATCAACCTCTCGTTACGATGCTTACAATTTTGCAGAACACAGAAAATACGTTCAAGCTGTTGACCCTAGTGGAAAAAACATCAATATACCAACAACTCATTTTGATATTTTTGATTTAATTTCTTGACAACAGCAGCAAGTGCCACTACTGTAAAAAACAGGAGGAAAAAGCAGAATGAAAACAAAAAATATCAACATTGTAATTTTTGTCATGAATATATTTGACGCATTGTTGACTATTTTTTGGGTACTGAGCGGTCAAGCGGTAGAATCCAACCCCTTTATGAACTTTTTTCTTCAAGTTTCTCCAACGTTGTTTTATGTTGTGAAAATGGGGATGGTCGGATTTGGGTTGATTTTTCTTGAAAAATATAACAACTTCTTTGTCGCAAAGAGTGGCACTTTTGCATGTTTTTTCTTTTATTCTTGGGTGATGTGGATTCATTTTAGTTATGCCGTGGGAGCATAAAATGACTGACTTTTATGAAAAATTGGCAAAAGCCTTAGAAGATTATCATCTTTCAATCAACGAATTACGGAGAGAAGATGTTGAAGATGCAGTTGAGCAAGCAGAATTATATGGCAGAAGCGTTGCAGATGTAGCAGCAGGTTTGCATCTTTTTCATGTAGGACAAAGTTTGTTCAGCGAATATTTACAGGGAGAATAATTCTCTAATTATAAACAATTTAGTTTGATGAAAAATAAGGAGTTAAAATGAAATGCTTGAGAAACAAATAGAAAGGCTTAAGGCAGAGTTGAAAAAAGCCAGGAAAAACAACAATGAAAAGTTAGAGTCTGCCATCATGGGCAAACTAAGAAATTTAAACCATCAATTATACTCCCAGCGAGAGCATTCTGGGAAAACAACCGATGAACTGAAATCAGAACTTGCTGAACTTCGAAAAAAATTAAAAAAAGCCCAAAAAGAAAATAATTCTCATTTAGAGATTGTTTTAATGGCTAAAATTCGAAGAATCAATGCTGCGATGAGGTCAGCAAAAGAACAAATTGAGGAGACAAAAGAAATGGATTGGGATTGGAATTATAAATCTAATAGGTTCGAAAAAGAACCACCACTGGAACCAGATTGGGATTACGAATGGGAGGCGTTTTATGACGAAGCCACTGACAGACTATTAGATTTTGAAGACTACGAAGACTATTTTAGCATGAGTTGGGGAGGACATGATTTGTACACTTATGTAGACCGCGACTCTGACCCAGATGTTGTTGCCAAAAAACTCTGGCGCGACTATCAAGACAAAAAAGCGAAGGAACCTGGGGATGACCCTAGTGATTTTTATTCATACTCGGATTTTGATTTGAGTGAAAACAAAAAAACAAAAATTCGGTTGAAATTCATCAAAGGCTAACAATATCAATGATTTCGCTTATGAAAGACCTTACATTTTAACCTACAAATCTCAACCCACTATAATCTATAATATATCCTATTTTTCACAATATTTTTCCGAAACAACCGCACTTTTTGACAACAAGAGGTAGTTAAATGCTTGTTTTTGTTTGATTTTCGAGTTTTTTAATTTTTTTTATTTTATCTTCACATTGTAAGATTCAAAAATTTGCTGTAAAAAGTCTAACTTTCTACACATTTGGAGTGAAAAAATGCGAGAAATAATCAAAGAGATAGAAAAGTTCATTGTAGCAATCGGAGTCAGCCGGAAAACAAATGCGAAAATAGAAGTATTTTTTGATGGTCCGAAAAGTAAATTGAAGAAAATTATAGAACTAATATCCCCCACAGAGTGCGTACAAGAATCACCAAACTATGACTCAGTGTACCCAAAAGATGGTTGCATCAAACAAGAATCCGTCAACATCTCAGGATACAACCGTGAAGACCCATTAGAATATATAGATTGGGAAATTAAGGTTGTTTTTGAAACTCCGCAAGAAGATAAAGCAGAAGACATAATATGGATATAAAACTATGAAATTATATTTTGACATCGGTGGTATGGCCTGGATGGAAACTTACTCTCACGCTGACTGGCAAGTATGGCATGAAGGGAAATTCTTTCGACAACTCAATTATGAAGAACTAAAGAAAATAGGAATACTTCATCCCATGCAAGCACCTCAAAAAGTTGTTGAAGAAAAAATGCCAACGAAAACAAGCGTTTACGCTTTTTTTCAGAAAGAAACATAAAAAGGTGTTGACAGGCGAAGCGCAATGAGTATATTATAGCCATACACAATGTCCGAACTTACGACGCTTGAGCAACGAGCAAAGAAGTCCGGCTGTCAAAGCATTCTTAACCTTATTGAGTCTGTATTGGAGAACAAAATCAATGAGTAAGCACATCCCAAGAGTTTTTATTTGCTGGGTCTCAAGTTCAAGTCACGACCATATCATGTCCCTGACCTACAACAACGGAATGGGGCTTGTCCGAGTCTATCAAAAAGACCGTTATGACAGTAGGCTCAACTTGGGCCGAACTGAGCCACTTCCTTACTTCGATGAACCGAGTGAGGCTTACATTTGGATGAAAAAAAATCCCGACGAACAGTGCCAGTGCAATACAAAAATTGCCCCTAGTCTGGGTTGGAAACGAAGCGAACTGGATCTCTAAGACAACAACTGCGACGGTCACGTTTTTGATTATCGAAAGACAAACAACACAAGAAACATTCCCTACAGAGGATGTAACTGTTAATTTTATCGGAGGAAAAAATGGAAGACGAAAAAAAAGAAAAAAACATCGAGCAAGAAATCCCATTCGAAGAGTTCATGCAAGTATTAACAATGCTTGTAATCAAAGACTCAGAAAATGTTTTAGAAGACGAAAACTGTTCTTGGTTTGGAAACTACAGCATACTGACGACATTTACGAGCCTTTGCAGGCTATACCTCCCCAAAATTGAAGATTTTTACAACAATTCAGAAGAAAATAAGGAAACAAAAGAAGAAATCAAAGATTATTTGTTTGACCATAGCAAATATGATGCATAAGGATTGAAAATGAGACAATATATGATTGACGACCACAACTTATTCCCTTACACAATTGAAGTAGAACGAGATAACCAACGTGAACTCGGACCAGGAATTTTGAAAGCGAAATACAAAGAAGAAATATTGGAAGAGTTCAAAGTTATTACTGGTGGTAAAACTTTGAATTCGACAAATTATGGGGGAATTACACCACCTATAACTTGGATGCCTGTAGAACCCTTTGTAGAAAGGTCGCCGGACGGAAATCGACCAACCATGCGAATGTCGCGGATTGTTCCAGTTTATCGTAGTTATGCAAATTTGTTTTACCCAAAAAGGACTTTCGCTCTACCACCAGAAAGAAATGACCCGTTTATGATTCACCTTGGAGAAGCAACTCTTGGAGCCTCGACAGGATGCATCGTGGTGACAGAAAAAAAAGAAAAGTTTTTTAGTTTATTTTACGAAATGCAGATGCAATCCAAAGTTTTTGTCCCAATACATGTTCGAAATTATGAAGAAGAAGGATGAAGAAGGATGAAAAAAGTTGTCCATGACCTTGAATACCACGATTTTAACGAAATGGAAGATAAAATCTATAAAATGTATGACATTTGCAAAGAACTAGCAAATGTAGAAGTAATCCCTGGGTGCGATGAACATCTTGCGCGACTCAAAGAAGAATCAATTCAAGTCTTGAAGAAGATAGAAACTTGCCCTTCTTCTTATCGAGGTAAACTTCTAATTTGGTAATTGTTCGTAGGAGGAACACATGAATAATATAGAAAAAATCTCTGACAAGTTACTCGACAAAACGATTGATTGCCTTGTCGAAATCAGAAAAATCACTTCAGATGTTCCTATCTCAAGGCTAGAAGAAATTCTCTGTCTTGAGTGGAGGAAGCGGTATCCAAACACTATAGCACCATGTCTATACAGACGAGCGAAAGAAAAAGGTGGATTCCCACCATGCTACAAAGGACCAACAGAAACCGTCAACATCTATGAGAACGATGAAAGTAGAACCTTACTCGAAGAAATCGAAGAATACCAGGTACACAAACGTGCAATGGATCGATTTGCTGCCATGAGTGATGAAGAGAAGTTTCGAACCTTCGTCAAGGCAGGCATCTACACAGAAGAAGGCGAACTGACCGAGAGATACGGAGGCTCTGCTCCCAACCCTGAGAACGGTCAATAGAGTCCACCGCAGGGGATGATTGATATGCTTGCTCCCCAGCCCTTACTCCCAACACCACACCAACTCGGCCTCGCCTTTCGCATGTTTCAAACTCAACCAAAGGCAGAGTTTGGGCTTTTACTATCATCGAAATGAATTGAACTTAGAAAAGGACACCAAATGCAGCAAATGACAGAAAAAGAAATTCAAGAATTCATCGAGAAACACAAAGATAAGGCGAAAAGCTCCATATTTTCAAACACATAAAAAAAAGAAAAAAAATACTTGACATTCTAAGCCAGATTCACTATCTTCAAAACATCGAGGTAATGATGCCTCCCACAACCTCCCAGGAGGAAAAAATGTCAAAATCTTTCTTCGAAGACGCTCAAACCATCAAATTTTTCCAACCCCACGTTGACGAGTACAACAAACAGATTGAATCTCTTGTAGAAAGACTAAATCACACGAAAACTCACGATTTGAGAAACCATGTACAATGGTTCTTGGACAACCCATCCTCAGTCGAGTTTATCGTTGGTTGCCTCTACAAACAAAAAGGAGGTAGACGCAGAAACCAAATCCCAGCCAAGAAATTTCCAAAAAACCAAGATTGGAACCTCTCTCGCGTTGTATGGGAACGAGCGCAGTGGCACAACATTATTCCAGGTGGAAGTGCTTCTCTGTGGGGTCCAATGATGTCAATTGGTCGCATCCCAAAAGAAGACATGGACCGCATCGACACACTTTTCTGCGGTATCGCTGCAATGCATGGATTGTACACTGCAACACACCGATGGAAAGAAGCACTCGGAATGTAAAAAAATAAAAAAAACACTTGACAACCCAAAACACATTCGTTATCTTCAAAACATCGAGGCAATGACGCCTCCCACAACCTCCGAGGAGGAAAAAATGGCTTATAAATGGGTAATAACAAAGGATGTCGTCGAGTGCGGAGAATGCGAGGGTGTCATGAACATGTACCCTCGCCTAAACGAAACCCTAGCAGACGTTGAAGTCTCTGCCAAGGGTGCAAGAATAATGTCAAAACTGTCGAATTCGCAATGGGAATATGTGCGATGGAAAGCATACTGCGGTGATGGTGAACTCATGTACGAGGGCAAGATGATTATGAGTCCTAGTGCAGACGGCTTCGAGCCATTAGATGACTTCTGTATGCCAAATGCAGGCGCAACAAGTCTAAAACTATGTGAAAAGGGAAAGTGGTCCTGGTTGTAAAAATTGAACGGTTCAATTTTAAGGGGCGTGGGCGCTATGCGACGTAGAATAGACTACCTGTATTCAAGTGGCGTCAACAACAACTCGAAACAAGAGGTGAGAGCGATGAAAAATTATGTTTCTTCAAAAGGACTCAAGTTCAACAAAAAACACATTGTGAACCCTTCAGATTATGACCCCAGTGGGACTTGGACAAAGGCATTTTTGCTTCACAATGAATTTGGAACAATTTGTGTTGTCTTTGCGAGTCATCTGCAAGATGCGCTGGAGATTGCGGTTGATGAGGAAAGGTTTGAATGTCAACGCATCGAAGAGTGCTCTAAGGAGGAGGAGGAATACTACACCCGGTTGGGGAATTACGGGGATCTCTATGACCTGACTTATGTCGGGTTTGATGTCGTGGATACTCCATTCACAGCAGCGTCGAAACCTTGCTAGTCTCGCTTGAACGGTTCAAGAAATTGAACCGTTCAATTTTTTGTGCTTCGGGTGGTCTTGTAGAATAGACTACCTGTATTGAGAGAGCGTAACGACAAACTTCAAAACACGGAGAACAAGACAATGATTTTCTCAAAGCCTGTGCCTTTTTCTGGAACTGCAACTTGTTCAGCGCATCTCAAGATCGGGATTTCTCCGGCTGGGACTCGCTATAACGTCTTTACCGAAGACAAAGAACCCGACGAGGTTCGCATGTACGTTGATGCTTACACGGCAAAACTTCATCGCCTTTGGTCCTCTCACTATGAAAGATGCTTTTCTCTGGAAAAGAAAGCGAGAAGAGAATCAGCGATGAACCAAGAAATTATCAAAAGTATCAGCGAGTACATTGATAATTTCTCGTCGATTGCTTGAAAGTGTGAAAAATAGGAAATAGGAGGTAGTATGTTCGGAATGAAAGATGTGACAGCGTCCCAGTCTCTAGCCGACATTCTGAGGCACTATAAAGCCATTGGCAATATACAGGGCAGAGAGAGGCTTCTTTCTCGAACTCTAGACTCGCTGAGGTTTGATTATGGGATGAATTATCCCACAATCTTTGCGATGGCCCAGCGACTGTCTCCCGGTCTGACCATTGCAGATTGGGAAAACTTAATGATGGAGTTTGAAGATTGGGAGTCGGAATCACGCTAACAAAACACGGAGAACAAAACAATGAAAGAAAAACAAAAAATCACTCGCTTCTGTCAAGAACAACTTGATAAATGGAATCTCAGTCAAGAAGGTTGGACACTCAAGTGGAACAAACGACGAAAGTCTTGGGGTCTCTGCTGCTATCGAACAAAAACTATTCAACTCTCTGAAAGGTTTTTGTGTCACGGAGAGCAACTGTACGATACGGTTCTCCACGAAATTGCACATGCTCTCGCTGGACAAAGAGCAGGACATGGACCAATTTGGAAAAGATACGCAAGACAAGTTGGAGCAAACCCATCTAGGACAAAGTCAGCAAAAAGAACCAAAAAGTTTATGAAAAACATGGACTACAAATATCAATATTCCTGTAATGGGTGCGATAACACCGGAGGATTCTCCAGGCTCACAAACAAATGGACTGAAGAAAGAGTCATCTGCACGAAATGTGGCTCTCGCGTTTCTTATCGACAGAGGCGATAAGGGACCAAACAGGCATTCTAAGAGCGTTTTGTCTTGCGCGAGTATCAAGACAAGGCTCAAAGACAAAACGCTCTTAGAATTGCTCTAAATTTGTTATTTTTTTTCTTGACATTTTGAAATGAACTTGTTACCTTGGATTCTCAAGGAAAAAAGGAGTAAGCAATGAAAAAAACAAACGTAGCAATTTTCGAAATCTTTGTTGGACTAGCCATCGGGCTAGTTCTAGCAATCATCACACAACTATGCTGGAATAGCAGCATCGCTCCATTAATCGGAGCAAAAAGTTGCAGTTTCTGGCAAGCCTTCGGCATGAATGTCTTCGGCTCAATCGTTTTCAAAGACACCGTTACTCTCAAAAAGGAATCCTAAGATGAAAAAATTGCTAGAAGCAATACGAGAAGACCAACTGGTGGGAATAGGAAGTTGCTCGTCCATCTCAGAAGCATATACAGACGAGGAAATCCTGGAATGCTTGGAAGAAAAAAACATCACAACAAAAAATGGTGCGCTGAAATGGGCGCACGATACCGAAGAACTGTTTTTGTCATGCCTCACAACCAATTTTGACCTCTACGATGAATCCACGGTCAAGACTTTTTTTGAAGCAAGAAAAAAATATAACTACGAAGAGGAGTAAACAATGAGCATCAAAAATCTGGAAATCAGAGAGTCCGAAATGTGTCATATCAACCAAATTGACCACAAATGGCAAAATAGAATGGAATTCCTTCTATACCCAGATGACATAAAATGGGAGTTCGCTGGACATGACCTCGGAGACATTGTCATCGAAAGACTTGCACACCTGCTGTTCGAAAATCCTACAAAATCTTGGTACTCAAACCACCCAGCGCAAACCGAAAAATTTCGCCAATCCTTCCTTGAGCAGTTCGAAGAAGCACTCTCCAAGTGTACACTACTAGATGATGACTTCTTCAATAAGAAAAAAAATCTCTCCCTCTTCCTAACCTTCACACCAAGACTTCAAAACCTAAGCTACTAAAAACATTGAAGAATAACAATTCCCTCCAAAAAAAAGAAAAAAACACTTGACTCCGCGCCACACAATGTGTACCTTCATAACAAGGCAACAACAACCCACAAACAAAAGGTGAAAACAATGAAGTTTGCAATCCTCTACGTTCCACACGATACCGAAGAAGAACCCTGCATCTGCGGTATCTTCAAAAATTGGAGAGCAGCACATGATACGCTCCTCTCCAAAGGATACACAAACATCGTAAAGCAATCTGGTGAATTCTATACCTCACCAGACCCCAACGAAGATGGCCTCTACACCACAACCAGCATTCCAACAGAAGAAAATATCTTCGACCCCATTTAAGTTACCAAAAATCACAAGACAACAAAAAAAAAGAAAAAAACACAGGAGAACAATATGTACAACACATACTATGTCGGACCTTACCTCACATTCAAACACGCCAACAAAGAATGCTACGGCAATTCATACATCGTCGGCATAGCATACGCATTCGACGCATATGGACTCATCGGACCAGAACATAACGGCATTTTCGTACTCGACGATACACACAAAGAAGTCGTACTCGACAGACACTCAGAATCAACAACATTCAGAAATGAACCAACTACAACACAACTCGACGAATTTAAACGCATCATGAAAATGAATCAAGACGAATTCATCATCTTCATCCAGCAAAACCCACGCTCCAGACTTATGTGATAAAATGTTCACAACGCCAAACAAATAATAAATGAAAAAAAAGAAAAAGTTTTTTCATGGCGTTTCTGTAATTGTTGTGGGGGTTTAAGACCCCTACACACACAAAAGTTACAGAAAATTGAAAAAAAGTCTTGACAAGATGCCCCAGGTCGGTTATATTCAAAACATCGGAGGCAATAACGCCTCTCAAAAACGTCACAGGAGTTTGTGATGACTAAGAAAGAAATGGTTCGACAGTTCGTTCAAAAACAATTCAACAA
>Ga0181591_10000023_pt1 | contig 89235 bp, 72 predicted proteins | sample 071ome_33_FD_133757 | JGI IMG/M metagenome (GOLD analysis project Ga0181591, IMG submission 133757) | Coastal salt marsh microbial communities from the Groves Creek Marsh, Skidaway Island, Georgia - 071412AT metaG (megahit assembly) | ecosystem: Environmental > Aquatic > Marine > Intertidal...
CCAGTTTTGAGACATAACTGTTTCATCGACACGAAGGCTAAGAGAATTGCTGTACATACTATTAATTCAAGCAAAATTCGAGATCATCTCCGGCTCAACTCACCTAATCGGAACGAAGTGCACAAGCATCTGATTTTGATTTTTGCGTAGAAAAACACGACTTTGTTCACCTTCATTCAAAGCTAAGCCTTCCTTCTGTCCTCGTAGGACATTATAATGCGGCCTTTATCAAACCAACGGGACACAGTGTCACAAGCTCAAGTTGAAGACAAGAAGCAGGAATCATGGAAACACAAGAGAATACGGAGCAAGAACTCAATGATGAAATGAAGATTCGAAGAGAAAGACTGGAGTCTATTCGCGAATTGGGATTTGACCCCTTTGGAGAGTCTTTTGAAAGAACTCACAGTATCGAGTCGGTTAAGCAGCAGTTCACACAGGCAGAAGAAGAGTCCGAAGAGGTCGTTGAGAATCTTCCTGTAGTGAAGATTGCGGGACGAATCATGAATCAAAGGGGAATGGGAAAGGCCAATTTCGGTAATCTTCAGGACCTGTCTGGCAACGTTCAATTCTATCTTCGAAAAGACAGCGTCAGTGAAAAGGAGTTCGAGCTCTACTCCAAGTTGTATGTGGGTGATCTCATAGGTCTTGAAGGAAAACTTTTCAAGACAAAAAAAGGAGAGATCTCACTAAGGGTAAGTCAACTGACTTTGCTCAGTTGTGCTTTGAGGCCACTACCGGAAAAGTACCATGGCTTGTCTGACAAGGAACTTCGCTACCGAAAACGTTATGTTGATTTGATCGTGAATGAAGAAGTCCGCGAGACCTTCATAACTCGCTCCCGTCTGATCAGCTCCTTTCGAAGAACACTTGATGATCGAGATTATATTGAAGTGGAAACACCAGTTCTCAGCCCCATTGCGGGCGGTGCTGCGGCGAAGCCTTTTACTACTTTCCATAATGCCCTCAAGAGAGACTTCTTCTTGAGAATTGCAACAGAGCTTCCCCTCAAGAGACTCCTGGTTGGTGGACTTGAAAAAGTCTATGAAATCGGACGAATCTTTAGAAACGAAGGTGTATCTCACAAACATAACCCCGAGTTTACTACCGTTGAGCTTTACGAAGCCTACAGCGACTTTGAAGGCATGATGGAGCTTACGGAGGAATTGGTTTGCAATGCATGTATGGCAACTCATGGAAAATTGGAAATCGAGTATGACGGCCGTACCCTCAATTTTCAAAGACCCTGGAGAAAGCTTCGATTTCTTGATGCTATCTGTGAATTTGGGAAGGTGGAGATGGACATACTTCGCGACGAAAAGAAGGTTCAAGCTCTGGTGAAAGAAAGAAAACTTGATGTGAATCCAAATCTTCCTTTGGGGAAACTTTATGACGAGCTCTTTGGAGAGTATGTAGAACCGAATCTGGATCAACCTACATTCATTTACGACTATCCCAAGGAAATAAGCCCTCTGGCCAAGGCCATACCGGACCAACCGGGAATGACCTATCGTTTCGAAGCAATTGTCGCTCACATGGAAATTGCAAATGCCTTTTCCGAGCTGAATGATCCAATTGATCAACTGGATAGGTTCAAGGCTCAGGAGGCTGACCGGGACCGAGGAGACGAGGAAGCCCATCAAATGGATACAGATTACATTGAAGCCCTGGAGTATGGAATGCCTCCTGCAGGTGGTTTGGGCATTGGAATCGACCGTCTAGCCATGCTATTATCGAACCAAAATTCAATACGTGAGGTTATTTTGTTTCCTCACATGAAGAATAAATGAAACTAGTAAGAGTCAAGAAGCGCGTTATTTCTACCATTAAACACCCTGCCTTGAATGGGCAGAGACTCTATCAGGTACAAGCCGAGGACCCTTTTGGAAACTCGGTTGGCGAGCCTTTTGTAACCATTGATGCTGTTCAGTGCATGGTTGGTCAACTGGTTCTTGTCAATGTCGAAGGTGGCGGTACGGGGGAAGTCCTCAAGCAAAAGGGAGCACCGCTGCAAAGTGTGATTGTAGGAATCGTGGACAAAATAAAATTTGACCAAAGGCAAAAGGAAGAGTTAAACCTGGCTTGACGGTCGGGTTTCGGGAGTAGTTTATGAACAAGAAAGATCTCATTGACCGCGTTACTTCTGAAGTCATGAAGATTTACAATGTACCCGGCTCTAATGACAATAGTGATTGTGCCTGTGAGCCTGAGAAAACTGTTCCCCGACCAACTATGGCGGCTCCAAGAATCAATGCCAGTCATCACTTCTCTGCACCAAGCTCCCAGGATTCTTCTAGGCAGAAGGCTCTTGTACTGGTTTGTGGAAACAGCCCTCATAGAGAAGATACTCTCGAGAAATTCAAAGTAATCCGCCAGAGCTACCGCCAGGCAAAAGTTATCCTTTCGGGTAATGCAAAAAGACTCTACGAAAGTGATTCCCAAAGGCCCTTTGCAGGTTATGAGTATCTCGATGACACTCGCAATCTTGATGATTTGCACGCCTTTGATCAGTTCATTGTACTCAACCCTACACTGAATACATTGTCCAAAATGGCCGCCTTGCAAGGTGACAATCAGGTGGCCTTGATAGCCCGCAAGGCACTTCTTTGGGGAAAAGCAGTTAGAATCAGCTTGAGCGAAATTCCAAGACTTCCTTCCGGAATGATGCAAGAGTTCAACGGAATTCTTCAAAAGCTTAAGCAGTACGGATATGAGTTTGATCAGGAAGTCTCTCAAAGTCTTCCGGTAGGCAACCCGCTTGCTATTGCCTCTTCGCCTTCTTCAGTGTCGAGACCTCACAATTTTCAAGCACCTCTTGGACCGGTTCTCAATCCCGCCCAGGACCGGGAACTCGCTCAGTACATTGATCATACAATTCTCAAGCCCGAGACTACTCTGGCCCAGATTCAAACACATTGCAAGGAAGCCAGTGATTACGGGTTCTTCTCTGTGTGCGTCAACCCATACTGGATTGAAACTTCTGCAAGATTATTGCAAGGCACTGGAGTCAAAGTCTGCACGGTAATCGGCTTTCCTCTGGGAGCCAACACACCGGAGTTGAAAGCCTGGGAAACTGCTCAAGCCATTCAAAACGGTGCTGATGAAATCGACATGGTTCTCAACATTGGAGCAATGAAAAGCGGCGATTATGATGCAGTTAGGGCCGACATCAAGGCAGTGGTCGACGCAGCTGCCGGGACACTGGTAAAGGTTATTTTTGAAACCGCCCTGCTAAGTCGGGAAGAAATTCTTATTGCTTGTCGACTCAGTAAGGAAGCCGGGGCTCACTACGTGAAAACATCCACAGGTTTTTCCAAGGGTGGAGCTACGGCAGAGCATATTCAACTGATGCGTAATGCAGTCGGAAATGGCATTGGGGTGAAAGCCTCCGGTGGTGTTCGCTCTACTGCTGATGCCCGCGCAATGATTGCTGCTGGGGCGAGTCGAGTTGGAGCAAGTGCTTCCATTGCTATTGTGACCGGCAAAGACGCCGGTGCAGGTAAATACTAGTCCCTACTTGAGAAATCCAGTCTGATTCCAGAAGTCCTGAACTTTTTGAAGGCAAATCTGACGGTTTTCAAAGCCCAAAATCTCATGACCTTCCCCGTCCAGTACCTCGAGATGGTGAGAAGCTTTGTTTTTGGTTCTCAGCTGCTTATGAAGGTCTTGGGAATGCCTCAAAGGCACATTCCTGTCTTTGCTTCCATGAAGACTTAGTACTGGGGTTGTTTGCAATCCCCCTTGAATATCAAGAACAGTCATTTTAACAAGCTTCTGTGCTTCTCTGACTGGATGGGCAAACTTGTCGAACTGAGAACTTTCCGGATCATATTGATAGATTTCTTCCATCAGATCTTTCCATTGTACGACTCCATAGTAATTGATCAGGTTATGAATGAGCTTCTGTTCAGGCTCCATTTGTGCAAGCGCTCGAAGCACCACATAACCTCCATAGCTTTCACCGCATAGAGAGAAGTTCGATATTTTGAAGCGCTCAGAAATTTCCCGTAGTCCGATGAGCAGTGATTGAGTATCCAAAACTCCGTGGCGTTTGTCGAGCCGTTGAAAGTGAGGACCACTGAAACCACCACAGCCCGGTAGATGGGCTACAAACACATCAATTCCGTTACAGAGGCATAGTGAAAACAACTCTCTGAATTTCAATCCTTCTCGCGCCCCGGGACCACCGTGAACAAAAACCAGAGCTTTTCCAGTACTGAGTTTTCCCTTGTATCGCTTCCAATAGGAGCGAAGCTCGCCCTTGCCGGTAATGAAGTTTTGGTAATTGTACAAAGGGGCTTCAACAGTCTGGAACCTCAATGTCATCTGACTTCCAAACTCTCCACCATCCATTCTCACAAGTTCCATACCACCCTCTGGAGAGATCCTCAAAAGACCACACTCCAGAGCAGGATGAGTGATAAGAAAGTAAACATGATCGCGGGTTGCTGATCCCGAAAACACTTCACCAATTCCATCAAGCAAAGTCTTAATGGAGCCCTGTTCATCAAGGATGTAAATGCAATGACGCGAGTTTCTGATCCCCAAGACAACATAGCTTGAACCAAGCTGGTAAACCCACTGGACAAGAACATTTCGCTTCAGACTCTTGAAGGAAGCGATCTTCTCCACCAGTCTGTTGTGAGTCACCCGCTCATTGATGCCAAGTTTGCTCAACTCCTCTTTGCAGAGACTTAGCTTCTCGAAGGTTTCGGCGTCATACAGTGCAAGTAGGTCCCCATCAGGCCACGCTTTAGCAATCTGTATTTTACCCTGATGCAAGAACAGTCGGGCTTTGAATTTGAAAGGCAATTTCCTGATCTTCAATTCAGGAAAAGTGGTCCCTTCCAGAAGAACCATGGAGTTTTTACCATACATCAACAAGCAAAGTTTCTCCTGATGAACTTCAATATCAACAGGAATCCAGTTTGCAGGATTTATACAGTTCATTCGCCTCCCTGGTTGGACTGGGATTAAAGAGCCACTTTCTGGTGGGAATTGCTCGAACTCATGTCGTTTGCAAACTCAAGCAACCATTGATCATAGCGTGGCCTGGTCGCCAAAAATCCCGTATCATGACTTCCCTGCATTCGTTTGAGCTCCACCTTTCCCGGGTAGCTTTTCACCAGTGTCTGAGACATGGAGTAGGGAATTCTTTCATCGGAAGGTGAATGCAAAATCATCAGTGGCTTTTCTGCTCTCTCCATCAAATGCTCCTGCAATGGAAACGAGTCTTTCCAACCCCAAATCAGCAACCACGGATGCTCTCGTAGAAGAAGTTCCTTTCCACAAGTAAAACTTGATTCAACGATCAAGCCACCGAACTCTCTATTCGAGCTCAGGTAAGAAGCTGGATAACCACCCATTGAACGTCCATGCACAATAATTTGATTTTTCTCAATACCAAGACTTTCCACCAGATAATCAAAACTTGCCAGAGCATCCTGCTCCAGTGCCTGCATAGAGCAGGTACCTTCACTGGCTCCATAGCCCTGATAATCCACGTAAAAGCATGACAAACCCAGCTTTGAATAGAGTTTTATCGTTTCCCGCCGGTCACTGATATTACCCTGATTTCCATGAAAAAACAGAACGCAAACTGAAGACTCTTTAGCTGGCACAAACCAGCAGGACAGACTTACTTCTGCGCCCCTTTCATCAATGGAAACAACCCTGTGCTCTTCGTAATCAACTCCAAAATCTGCAGGAGTTTGATGCATCTCCCTGCTTGGGAGAAAGAAACGTTTGGAAACCCCTGACAAGACTTTACGAGAATAGCCAACCCAGATTAAAAAGACTGTCAAAGCCAGAATTAGAACGAGTGCACAAATTGCTGTCAGCAGCCATACAATGGTCAAAGCGGGCTCTAGTAAATGGAACTTGAGAGGAGTTTGCTTACATCCAGCCCATCAAACTCCTTCTCAACTCTTTGTTTGATTTCAAAGTAGGCCTTGATTACATCACGCTCATTAATCACACGTCTTTGGGCGATTTCATGCTGAAACAATTGTCTGATGATGTGGTCACAATCTTCTCTATGCTCTGGCTTAATCATGGAAAGCTTTCCTTGTTAAAATATTGAAATTCCGCCGCATTATACTTCTTTCCCCCATTTAACGCCTAGAATGTCTATCTATTTTCATTTAATTCTCAAACTGGTGTAAACCATCCCGGAAGTACTTAAACTCAAGGGGTAGTTGATCGAAACCCTTATATAGTATGCCTCTTAAAAAGCTTGCCCTCTTGTTTTGCCTGTACCTGACTCTGCTGTTCAGCGCGGAGGCTTTCTGGTCCAAAATATTCAGAAAGAGACAGGGGCCCCGTGAGCGCAAAGGCTTCTATTACAAGGTCAAAAAGGGAGACAATTTCTACTCCCTGAGCAAACGATTCAATGTTTCTGAAGATCGGCTCAAGAGAGCCAATTCAATTAAAAATAATATTCTGCCCCTGCGCACTATCTACATACCTCGCTCCACCTACCAAATCAAACCCAATCAGGAACATGAGCAACATCCGCACCCCAATAAACCCGTGCAAAGAGCGAGCACATCCAAACCCAAGCCCAAACAGATAAACTCCAGGGCTGACGAATCAGGGAAAACCTACTATGAGAAAGAGGATAGTGTTCCCACTCAAATACCCAAGTCTTCAAGCTCAGCGAAAAAGATGCAGGAATTCATCTGGCCCGTAGAAGACCCAAAGGTCAGTGAAGGTGGTCATTTTGGAGTTCTCTCAAACGACATGAAAAACTCCGGCATTCTACTGGATGTGGAACAAAAGAAAGCTGTAAAGGCTTCTCGCAAAGGAGTGGTTTCTTACAAAGGGGAACTACAGGGCTACGGAAAAACTGTAATTCTTGATCATCAGGACAAATTTTTTACAATTTACGCCCATCTGGGGAAGATTGATAAAATCAAACAGGATCAAAAAGTGAGTTCAGGTCAGGTGATAGGTTATACTGGTCAAAGCGGAAGGGCCAAGAAACCGATCCTACATTTCGAAATTCGAAAACTCAACGAGGCACTGGATCCCCTGGACTTTCTACCAAAAGACTAATTCAAAGTTCATCCGGATTTCAGGAGAGATTGTGAATCAGAATCAGGCATTGGCAAATCTACCCCACTATTACGGAATTCTAATTCAGGAAAATGGCGCCATTGAGGAAGTCCCTCTTCCCCACATCGAAGACGGCTTTCAACTCACTCTCAATCATCAAAACTGGGCCCACAAAGACACTATTCTGCGGCGCATTTTTCATACTGTCGGGACCAACTTTCAACCCTTTCTACCACGCTTTAAGGAAGAACAGGCCTATGAAGTCGCCCGTCAGGATTATGTAAAGAGTCTGAATCATCTGTTTACAATCCATGGCATGAAGAACATCAAAGTAGAGATTCACGATTGCGTGAAGGAACTGTACCTGAAAAAGATCAAAGGATTCTAGAAAGGTCTGTCTTGCAAACAGTGCCTAAAATAAATCTCGGTCGGAATCTTGATGGTCTTCTTCTGATCGGCCCGTCCTGGGGAGTTGAGTTACCTCCACTGAATCTGGCCCTTTTAAAGTCAGCTTTAACATCTCAGAACTTTCGAGTTCAATGTATAGACCTGAATTACAGTGCGTACAAGTTTTCCCAAAACAAAAAACTCTGGGACAAGAACTCACTTAGAAGCTGGACCCTTGAAAACGAGTATGAAAAGCTTGTCAAACCCTGGATTGATGAAGCAATCGGGAAATGGGCGGAGCAAATCGTAGAGGCCCAGCCTTTGTTTGTGGGTTTGAGCATTCTGGATTCCAACATTCATTTTAGCAATTCACTGGCAAGAGAGATCAAGGCCAGAGTCCCGCAAACGATTATCATTGCCGGTGGTCCAGAAGTCTTCACACGAGAAAGCAGGATCAAACTGGGCCCGGCTTTCGACTACTACCTCAATGGCGAGGGTGAAGAAGCCATAGGTGAATTTATTCTGTTCTTGAGATCGGGACAGAAATCCAGCTTACCCAATGGGTTTTACTCTACTCAAGAGCCTCTCCATCGCCACCTCCCATTTCGAGCGGTGAGTGATCTGTCCAGTTTTCCACCACCAGATTTCTCTGATTTCGAATTGAATCAGTATACCCTATCTGCCATCCCTTTGATTGCAAGCCGCTCCTGTCTGTTCAAGTGCCGGTTCTGCTCAGACTATTCCAGTATGGGTAGTTTTCGAAAAGTGAAGCCTGAACAGTTAATCAAGCAGCTGAAACAGGCCTACAAAGCTGGGTATCGCAAAGCATGGTTTAATGACCTCCTCATCAATGGTGTGATCCCCGAGCTTCTGGAAACCTTTCAAACAATCGAAAAGGAAGGAATGCATTTTGAATGGATTGCATTGGCCACCCCCAATCGACAGTTAAAGATTGAGCAGTTGAAGGAGCTTCACCGCCTGGGTTTGAAAACCTTGAATCTGGGCCTTGAGTCCGGTAGTCCCAAGGTCATGAAACTAATGCGCAAAGGATTTAACCTGAAACAATCTCAAGAAGCACTGGAGAGGATTCATCAAGCGGGAATCAATTCGCAAATCAATATGATCGTGGGTTTTCCAGGAGAAAACGAAGAGGATTTTCAGGAGACACTCAGCTTTCTTGATCGAAACAAGCATCAGATCGCAGGCTTCACTTCAGTCAACGACTGCATTCTCCTACCCGGGAGCGAGATCTTTGATCGCAGGGAAGAGTTTGGCATTGAACTTCCTGAATCCATGGACCCAACTCAATGGTTTCTGGGCAGCGAGAACACAGAAACTATTCGAAAAGATCGCTTGCACCGCCTGAAAGAGTGGATTGAACGCAATGGCTATTCTCTGTACTCCAGCAATCGCTAATCGTCCAATTAGCGTTTCTTGAATTTTCCGGATTCAGATTTGCAAAGGCTCAGCGCAAATTTCGAGGAACAATAATCGTTCCAAGTTTTCGATGATGGGAAGTTCTGCGATCTACAAAGAACAGTTTCTTACCATCCTGTGAGAATTCCAATGAACGTCCATAACCATCTGATATTTTCAAAGGTTGGGAGCCATCCACATTGGCGATGTAGGTACCCTGAACTCCTGCTGTGGTCCGAGAGTAGGCGACTCGATCATTTTCAGGACTGAAGGTGACTGAATGAGTATCAACACCAAGATTTGGAATCGCAAACTTCAATCCCTCATCCCCGGCTGCACTGAATGGCACAGTAAATGCTGAGTTACTATCTTTGCTGTACAGAATACGATCGGAGACTCCGAATTCAATCGAGCTAAACTGATTCTGGGATACCTGATCATTTCTCTCTGGTACGACAACCACCTGATTTTCGATCACAAGCCCCGCAGGTTTGTCCATTAACTCCGCTCCAAAAATCGCGCCAGTTGTCTCAAAAAGTTGGTAAACAAAGCGATGTCCAACAGGAGCAAAAGCGGGCTGAGCAACATCCAGGCTGTAAGCTGTCAAGTTGCTGATATCTCCCCCGGAAGAGGAGATCGCATTGAGGCGATAGAGCCGAGCCACGTTGGCAGGGTTGCGCTCTACATACATAATGTATCGCCCATCTGAAGACCAGGTCATTCCCCGATCATCAGCCCCGAGTGCCCTGTTACTGATACGGGTATTGAAGGAAACTCCCTCAACATCCATGATATAGATTTCCTTGTCCGTAAGTGGGGAACCCGGTTCATAGCGGATGTAGGCAATTTGATGCCCTCCAGGACTTAAAGTCAGATCATAGGCCTTGAATTGATCACCAAAGTGGGCCACGTTCGTCAATTGATGAGTACCCAAATCCACTGCATTCTGCCCGGCACCAATGGTGAATGTTTTTTCCATGGTGTGATAATCCGGATGTGAAATCTCCAGGATGTAAGTCCCAGCCGGAACGTCCTGGAATTCAAAATTACCCTGCGTCGCACCATCGCTTAAAATGAGTTGCTCGTGTATGGCAGTACCAAGGATTTTAACAACAGTTTCAGCTGCTCCCGTCCGGGCTTCCAGGGTCACATTCCCGGTAACAGTCGCCACACCGGCAGGGTCCAGATTTTCCAGCTGAATTGTTTCCAAAACGCTCAGTCCCCCCGCATCCAGACTAATATTGAGAAGACTTCTGTTGGCATATCCGTCCAGGGAAAAGGTCAAATCGTAGAGAAAGAGAGTATTCGTCGCATCGTCACGGTAGGTGTAGGCAAGATCAGGAAACTCGTAAGCACCGTCCACTCCTGTAACCACTGTCCTCCCGGTTCCAATCAGATCCACTCGAATTCCTGAGTGATCGGTTCTACCTTCAAGAGTCACGACTCCGCGTAAAGTACCACCGGGCAGTATTTTGATTTCACGATTGATCTGGGACTTGTTGTTCACCGTGAGAAAGCGTCTTCTAGCCAGGTGCTTCACTCCGGAAATCGTTTTTTCCGCGACAAGGTCATAGGTCCCCGGGTTCACCGACTTGATCGAAAAAGAGCCTCCACTGTCTGTGAGTACAGCTTCCGAGTTGGCCACTTTGTTTTCAAGCCGTACTGTTGCCTTGTCTACCGGGCCAGAATTTGGGTCAAGAATTTTCCCGTCTACGATTCCCGGAGGAGGGTCATAGAGAGGATGATTGGCACCTGTGCAGCCTGGAAAAAGTCCGAGAACAACTACGCAAAGTAGCATCAAAGACTTCAAAGACAGGATATTCTTCTTCCTAGAGTTCAAAATGTACCTCAATTACACAAGTTTTGTGCGGGCGTGAAACTTATCTCTAGGTTTATCGTATTTTTAGTTAAGGGAATTTAGAAGAGACGATCAATTCGCCAAAAATAAGGATCAATAATGAGAAAGTATTTCCTGCCAATTGCAGTTTTGAGTAGTGTTTTTATGGCAAATCTTGATGCCCAGGCAAGCTTGCAGGACCTCCAGTCCCAACTGTCAGCCAAACTTCAGGAACTGGCCAATGTCACTGACTCTGCTCAGAAGGACAAACTCCACCAGGAAATCCTGAAGTTACAGTCCCAATTAAATGCTGTTGGTGAAGCAAGGCAAAACCTGATGGATGGAACTACAGCTCAGTCTCCCCTCAACTCAGCCGGCAATGGAAACCTTAGACGGGATACTTATTTCTACCGCGGACCAGTAGCCAATATGAACTACAACACTCCCTTTCTTGATCAGTCCTGGCAACGAGGCTACGGAAACAACACCCATGTGATGGAAGGTCGCCCTGTTCCCGTACTCAATGCGCCCAATGCCTACGTCAATGAAGTTGCACCTGTTGGAGGCACTCCCTTCAGAAATCCTTACACAAACCCGTACCAGAGACAAAACATAGTTCCCAACCATGTATCGGGTCAGAACTATCTACCACCTCACATGCAGAATATGTGGACTGTACCTCAGCAAAGCGGCTATCAAAATGGCGTACCGGGCTGGGGTCAATTCAGTCGCAATGTACCTGTTCAAAATCTTTTTGGTGGAAACTATGCAGGAGTCAGAAATCAACCTGGAGGCTTTCCCGGTGGTTTCGGACCGTACAGCAATTATGGCTACCGACCTCATCCCGGCACTTTTAATATGCCACGGGGAGGGTTCAATTATGGCTACGGCGGAAGTCCTTATGGCTTCGGCTTTGGTTCCAATCCCTACTATCAAAATATTCCCGGGGGATGGCACGGTCAGCGACCAAATCAAGTTGCCCAAAACCAGCAAGCCGTCCAGATGGCCAACTATGACGCTGTCCGAAGACTTCAAAATGAGATCGGAGCAACAGGTAATTTAACTGGTGCAGATCGCATTCAGGTTCGTGTGCAAAATCAAACCAAGCTCGACAACGGTCAGATTCAGATCACTGTGACCACATCGGGCGGGATCACGGGACAAGGTGTAGGGAATACTCGTTATTACCTGTATACAGCCCAGGGAATTTTCGTGAAGCAGCTGAGTCAACCCATGCAAGGGGGCTCTCCGGCCAATCAAACCCAGGTTACCCGCTACCGTGTCAGCAACCAACAGAAGTTTCAGATCGAAAGATTTCTTGCTGAAAGAGGCTTGAATCAGTATGGAGACCCTTTGGGAACTGCATATGCTGGCGGGAATCCTCTTTTCAATATGCAAACCGGTCAAAATCAGGACCCTGCTGCTAATCGTTTCAATTACATTCTCAGCAACCATCCAGAGCTTGTTAACTTGTTCAAGATTAATCCTGAGTAAAGCCTGATTGTTCAATAAGACCTGTTCTTGGTAAAATAGGATATGCTAAGCGCTACTTACAACGCTGTCGGTGGACTGCAAAGAGCGACTACGAGCCTTAACAAGGCTGCTCAAAATCGGGCAAGCGCCAAGGAAGGTGTCGCTAAGGATATGGTTGAGACCATCAAAGCGGAAGGTTCTTTCAAGTCCAACAGAAAAGTGATTCAAGCAGAAGATGAAATGATCGGTACGGTCATTGATTTACTGGCTTAAGTGACAGTGACCAAGCTCGCACTCCAGTCGTCTCCCAAGTTATTTCTTATACATTTCAGACAGGAAGGCATACACACCTGATCCTGCAACCATTACTTAGGAATTTCTTCTCAAACTTTGAAGGCGGGATTAACGGATGGATTCAAATCAGGAGCTTTTGGGCTTGTAGTGTCGATCGATCAGATCAATCATTGCCTTTGCTACCCCTACTTTCACCTGGGTAAAAGGCGATGCAAACTGACCCTCGATTACAGATAGATCTTCTTTCTTTCCATGGGACCCCAGAAAGTCGAGCGCGATTCGCGTGTCGAAGAGTTCACCCATAATACTGGCAGAGAGCTCTCTCGATCGTGCCAGAACCTTCTCGTTCTCAGAGTTCTCTATCATTGCTGAGAATAGAGCGAAACGTTCTTCGGAGCTAAACTCTTTTTCTGCTTTAAGTAGCTCCTCCAGCCACCTTTTCTCTCCCATCTGATAGAAGAGAATTTTCGTACTTCTCGCTCTACTCCTGGAGTTTAAACTCTTCTCAAGAAAGGAACGAACCTCAGTATCTCCCATCTGGTACAAGCTGGAAGCAAGAAGCAATCGAAGTTGAGGACTGGAGGTTAAGTCATACAAAGACCTCAAGTAATTCCTGGCTTTCTGTGACTGGAACTTTCCAAGGACGCGAATAGCCATGACGCGAATTGCATCCTCTGAGTCATCAAGTAAGCGAAGATAACTATCCAAAAGGGATTCATCCTCAAGTTCCGTTAGTAACAAGGCTGCCAATGCCCTGTTGGAACGCTTACCATACTGCGAGCGATCCTGGAGATATGGCAGAGCTCTTTCACCGTCTCCTAACAATGTCATGGCGTAGCAAATCGTTAACTTTGCTGGTAATGGTGCCACGGGAAAGGCATCCATCAGTAACTGGGCTGACTTTTTATCCCCAAGTTCACCGACGGCTTTTATCGCTTCAAAACGAATATTTAAATTTGGATGATCCAGTTGATATCGTAAGTAAGCGAGATAGATTTCTCTACGCTTTTGAATCATTTCACGTGAGCTTGATTTCTCCCACGCCTTAAGATACTCGAGTGCCTTCTCAAACTGAAATCCACGCATGGAGACTTTAACCCCTAAATCAAAGTACTGTTCAGGAAGATTTTCCTGTTTGGAAAGCTCCTCAAGAGTAGCCTGAGCCTCTTTGACTCGCATGTTGAGATAGTGCTCCTGGACTTTGAGCAAAGACTGATTTGGTTTCTCCTTTTGCTCGGAAAAGCAACCGGAAAACAGCAACACCGAAGTGAGGCTGAATAAAAATAGAGTATGAGAGTCTGTAAAAAAGCGCTTCATCTTTGAAATTCCATCGAAGTTTCCAACGATTTCCTTAATGAACTTGCTGGCATTTTGCTCAAGCTTCGTACAAACTCATTATAGCTTGTGTGCTTCAAGTTCACACTTTGAATTCACGCCAATACAATCAAAACAGTTCACAATCTGCGAAATGAACCCTTTCTTGGAGGTTTGCACCCGAGCTTAGCACTTCAAGAGTTTCCAAATTGATGAGAAGAATCTAGAATACAGTTATGAAAGCTTTATTGCCCTACGCAGCCTTTGTTACTTTAGTTGCCTGTGCACTTTTGTCCGGCTGTGGAGACGATCCACCCGAGACGGTAGTTCTCAGCGGAAAGATTGTTAAAGGCCCGGTTCAAAACGCAACCGTCAAACTCTACGAACTCCAGAATGAACCTCTAACAACAGGTTTCTTTGTAGATCAAGTCAAAACCGATTCTAATGGAGATTTTTCCATGGAGTTGAAGAGAGATTACACAGGATATCTTCTCCTTCAAGTTCAGGAAGGGAATTACTCTGATGAATTGACGGGACAGACAGTCAATTTGTCCAACAGCCCTGTATTGGAAGCGGTTTTTGAAAAAACTACAGTGGCAGACAGCCTCGCACCGGTCTATGTTCATCCGTTTTCTACACTGCAGGTAAAGCTTGCAAGGGACTCACAAAATCAAATCCCAACACAAAGTTATTTTGCAGCATCAAGTTTTCTAAACTCCATGTTTGGCTTTGACGGGAGCGCACAACTCCATCAAATCAATCCAGCCCTAAGCTCCATTTCCTCATCATCCGTTGGAACCGTAGGATTGAATTCATTCCTGATGGCAAAACACCTGGCTACATTTTCAAGAATGGCCAATCAGGAGGCTACAGATGATCTGTTCAACAGTCTTGACAGTTTTCTTCGTATTCAAGCAGATGCCAGCGATGGGAACTATGATGGTTTTCTCGGAAGTAATTTATTGACTGAATCATTGGCTGGACCTTCTATGTTTCTTAAAGCGTTTGATCATGTGAGTCTCCAGACTGCTTCCATGAGTTCACAAAGTGCTGAGTTTCTTTCCATTCGCTCTTCGCTCTTTACAACAACCAGCTTTTCAAACGCCGGCTCTGGTATTAGCACATTCTCCAGTCAGGCCTTTCAGTTCACTACGGCAAGGATAGTCTTTCAATCCACAAATCCAATCGAGATTAAATTCATGGATTCGAATCGATTTCTTCTGGTAGCAGATTCTGCAAACTCCAGTTTGATTCTGAGTAAAAACAGTACAGGGTCATTGAGTCTTCTCACCAGTGCCAGCTCTATTACCGGTATTGATTACGCAATACTTGATATGGATCAAGACAATGATCTGGACCTCGCAATCTTGCGCAACAACCCGATTCAGCCTGTTCACGTTTCCCTTGCAACTGGCGAGAGCAACCTGGCCAATTCCAGTCAGGCCTTGTCCTTTCAAAGATCACCCTTTCTGGTACCCTTTGGATTCTCCACAGGGCGATTTCAAACTAGTACAAGATCAAGTCTCGCCTATCACACTAGCAACTCTGCTTTCCTTGTCCTGGACACTCTCTCCAATAACCCTCTGACTTTACGAACCAGATCAGTACAACACCCAGCGTTTACCAGTTCCAGACTGTGGTTGAGTGGAGATTTAACCGGAGATCAACTGGATGACTTGCTGGTCTTTCAATCCACGCAAGCTTCCTCCAGTCTCAGCGGGATTCACTTTCTGCAGAATCTTTCCAATCTGCAATTTAGTCTGCGACAGCTGCTCCCCGACTCACATCTTTGCGAGCAGGGCTCCACTGGGAACTACAGTACCGACTCACTTCAAGACTTAATCACTCTCTGCAACAAAGAGTTGAGATTTTACAAGCAGGACAGCACTCATCTATTGCAGTTAAGCTCCAGCGTGACTCTTCCTCTTACTGCGACAGGACCCTTTGAAATCATAAAAATTGAGGCCAACGGGACTCTCCCTCGAGAAATTTTAATCCTGGATAAAGCCAATTCACAAAGCTCGGGCTCAAAAGCCTATCCCTTTGCAATCCTGGAAGACAAAAATCTGGTGAGGAGCCAGAAGGAACTGACACTTCCCCCATTTGTCACCAGTGTTCTTCCAACTCAGTTCAACTCCGACTCCTTGACTGACTTACTCCTCATTCAAAGTTCAACCTCCAGGGTGCTGCTGCAAACCCAACAAGTACCCTGAATAACTCCTCAAACGCACTCAGGATGAGTCAATGTCTGGCCACTGAATTGTTAGTCAGAAACTATGGTATTTTGACATGATTCAGGGAACTGCTATACTCCGATCATTGTCCTACAGACTGAAATTAAGAATCGCATATGATTGATCCGAAACTGGTTTTTCAAAATATCAAACGGGAAGTTTCCAAAGTCATTTTGGGAAGTGATGAGCTCATCGAGCAAGTGATTATTGCATTCTTCTGTTCTGGCCATGTTTTACTGGAAGGTGTCCCTGGTCTTGGGAAAACTCTCCTGGTAAAAACCTTCTCAAAAGTCCTCAATATCAAGTACAACCGGATCCAATTCACTCCGGACCTAATGCCGGCGGATATCATTGGAACAACAGTGATTCACCAGTTGGACTCCGGTGAAAGAGTCTTCAGATTTCAAAAAGGACCACTTTTTGCCAATCTGGTACTTGCTGATGAAATCAATCGCGCGACTGCTAAAACACAAAGTGCTTTGCTTGAAGCAATGGGGGAGGGCTCCATCAGTGTTGCTGGTAAGTCTCATTCGTTGGAAAAGCCCTTTTTCGTAATGGGTACACAAAACCCTTTGGAAATGGATGGGACCTACAAACTACCCGAAGCGCAACTGGATCGTTTTTTCTTCAAAATCGATGTACCTTTTCCCGATCTTCAAACTCTTATGAAGATTGTGGAAAGCACCACCAGTAATCAAAACATAGAATTGTTTCCTGTTGTAGATGTTCCCAGCATCAGAGAGATTCAAAAGAATATCAGGGATGTACCTATTGCCAGCCACCTCAATGAGCTGGCTTGTAAACTGGTGCTGGCTACACAGCCTGACAGCCAGTACAGTTCAAACATAGCCAGGAAATATGCCCACTATGGGGTCGGCCCTCGTGGACTTCAATCATTGATCATGGCGAGTAAGGCTCATGCCTATTTCAATGGTCGCTACCACATTGAAAGGGAAGACATTGTAAAGATGGTTCCTCCAACTTTTCGACACCGTATCGCCCTGAACTTTGAAGGAGAGGCAGAAGGTTTAACTCCTGATGACTTTCTTCAAAAGATTATTGATCAGATCGATACAATGGCTTAAATCAGCAAAGACTTCCAGAAAATGACTCCTGAAGAAATCAAGAAACTGCAAGTTCACAGAATGAAGGTCCCACCGGAGCCCGATCGCTTTTATCTGGATCTGGGGTTTTATCTGCTCTACTCATTGCGGGTCAAACCCAAAGTGGAACTTGTCCTCGTTGACTGTGAGTTTCTGGGTCTGGCAGAGATCCACGAAAAGTATATGTCTGTCATCATTCTGGCTCGCTTCGAAGGTGAAGATGGTGAGGAGAATATCACATGCAAAGGATATCTACTCACAAAGCTGCATGGAGACGAGCTTTACAGTCATCTCCCTGAAAAGGGAGAAGCCATGGATTTAAAAATCTGTATGGACGCACCTTACTGCGTGCTGGAAGGTGATGAGCTCGTTGCGACACCTATGCAGGGAAGGTTTAAAGAGCAGTTTCTCCCTCTCTGGATACAAGACTTTCTTGATTAAAAAAAGCACCGCACGGCAGAACCGTACGGTGCGATTTGCGGGATCGCTCCCGGTCAGTAAGTATCAACCAGGGTGGCACCAAAATAGTAGTTGTCACGATGAGATTGCATACTCACCATAATGCGGTACTTGCGATTGCCAACCCGGAAAAAGTCTTCATAATCATAAGCTCCCTTATCCACCTCATCATCAATGAGGAAAAGAAGCTTGTCGTTTAAAGTCACTTTCACATAGTGCCGGACCTTTCTTCTTTTGAGGAAGAAGAGACTCCGATCCTTTGTTTTGAAGTGTGAATTCCACTCTAATCTAAGAAAATGTTCGCGACCCTGCTCGTCTTCGATTGTTGTCGCGTAGTGATGTACACGCCCTCCCAAAGCAAACACATCTTCAATCTGAAACTGAATGCTTTGGTTAATCGGTGGAAGAGGATGTCGGTACTCTTCAGCTGTTTCCAGCTCTCGAGCCTTCAAGACAACCCTGTTGTCCTCAAAACGCTTCTCGTAGCCCCAATGTTCAGAAGGGTAGGAGTAGGTCACCTTGTAGGGTTCAGAGGAGTACATTCCACAGTTTTTATAATACCTGCAGTCATTTGCACCTGGCACAGCCAGGTTCAGAGCAAGTCCTGCAAGAACTAACAAAATGTTAAGCCGGGTCATTGGTTAACAGTCCTTCTTACCAATAGTAATACGCTCGACGTGCTCTATCTCTGGAGAAAGCATAATCGTCTTCTGAGTAATTGTATCGGTGAGAAGAGGGCCTTTCATCAAGGTAAATGGGAACCTTTCTATAGTAAGGTTGCATCCTGTTCCAGGACCAACCGTAGTTTTCTGTCAATCTGCGACGGTCTTGAGGTTGGTTACAAACAGTATAGGTTCCATTGGTTACATAGCGAGGTGTACCGCCGTTAATCTCCTTGACCACATTGTTATGTGTGGAGCAGGTTCGACAAGAGGTACGCTTGCAACAGTTTTTCGTGTTGGCATGGTATCGAACAGCCCGTGACTCTACTTTATTGCAGCAAGAGCTGTACTTTGGGTAAACATAGTATCGATCCGCACTTACGGCACTTATCATGGTCAAAATCAAGAGTATTGCTAACTTCATTGTTGTTCTCCCTTACTTTTTAGCGACAGCAAGTCTTGTAACGTCTGGCCCGGTAATAATTATCACTGCAATGTCCGCTGTAATAGCGCGCTGGTTGATAAACCACTCTGCGATTGTACTTGCGTACCTTGCGCTGTGGTGTGCAACAGCAGCTTCTCTTCTTTACTTTTGGCTTCTCATAGAAGTTGTACGGAGCGCTACTCGCAGTTAACCTGGGGTTATAGTAAACGTACTGGCCATGGCTGTAGTGCCATGGAGCTTCATAATGTCTTTGCCACAGACTTCTTTGCAGGGGATAGTCATCCCAGTGCTCTGCCTGTGCATCCGCTGTAAACATACCCATGCTCAAGACCATAAAGGTCAAGATCGTCTTCCATGTCTTCTTCATTTGCCTCTCCTTGGAAAATAGTGCCTTAATTGGCTGCGGATCAATTTTCTCGAATACCATCCTTGGTTTTTCTTGATCCACTCCTATGATTATAGGACAAGTTTGTTTGTCCAAGTCCATACCCGTATCTGTGAGTTCGAAGAATTCCATAGGAGATTCTACTTGTTTTGTATGGACCGGTAAAATTAACTATTTGTTGTTGTCAATTTTTGAAAAAATTTAACAAATAGTTAGGTGAACTGGCCTCAAGAGAGGCTTTGAGACGGTATTCAAACAAAAGAGGTTCACCAGGAACTGAGCTTGTAAAGCTTCAGTGATTGAGCTTTCTGGCAAGGTTTATAAGCTATAGATCTCAATTCGCTACAAAGGAATACAAGTCCAGCAACTGAGGAAAGTGTTTTCTAAACCAGAAGTTCTAGCACGAAGGCCCGGTACACCTTCATGAGTTCTATCGATGAACTACAGTGGAGCAGGTCGGAAAAGTCCATCGAGAAAACCGGTCTGTATATCCCGCTTGAAAAATCTTCTTACTAATTGCTTTGAAGTGACTCGCGCTCTGGAATCGAAGCAAGTCAAACGAAAAGTCGAGGCGAATCGATCTGAAAGTCGAATCGCACTGGAAGTCGAGGCGAAATACTCTAGAAATCGAGTCGAATCAGACGTTTGAAGAAACCTCTCTTGCCTTTTCTCTTGCAAGGGTCAACATCCTCATACTTCACTCTGTGCTCATACACAGGATTGCAACAGCGGTCCGTACCAACCCGCACCTTGTAGATCTTCTTCTTGCGATGACTGGTGCAACAGGGACGATAGTGATGATATCCATAGCCTTTGGCTGGCACATAGCCATGATCCTGAAAGTAGAAAGGTGAAGTGTTTCCGTAATAGCCTGGAATATCGTAGCCACGATAGTAATCCACTGCAAAACAACTGGCCGTTAGAGCCAAAAAAAGAACCAAACTGCGAATCATATTCACTCCCTGTTGAAAGTACTGACTTCATCAAACCAGTTGGTTAGTTTCAGTTCAAGCTGGAGATAAGGGAAGGTACACAAAACAATCATCAATGATTGATTTTTTGAATGAATTGCTCTTTCAAGTAGCCCTTCTGCTTGTAGTTTCTCAAGCTACTTTAGAGCCGGCTGGAATGAGTGCAGAAGATTGGCTCATTAAGAAGTCGCAGAAACTTTCTGTCCAACTGAAAGATCTTCTTTTCGGACCTGTAAGATGTATATTGCGCCTTGGCGCAGGTGAGTTTACCCCTCAAAACAAAAAAGGACTCCTGGTCAGGAGTCCTTTTTCATTGAATGAATCTAAATTTTACAGATCAATCGCTGCAAACGCTTTGGTCAAAGTGTTCAGATGCTGATCTTTTGCTTCGTGGTCTGCAAGATGAATCTCGGCGTTAGCCATGAACTTGTCCCTGAAGCCCTGGAATGACTCTCTGCTAGAGAGGGTCTTGCTTCTCATTAGCCTCATGTACAAAGAAGACATCAAATCGCGTCCGAGACCTTCTTCCCCGATTTCTTCCCCTGTTGTCGCCAGGTAGGCAAACTTGTTGAAAATCGAAGAATTGATGTGGACTCCACCGTTGTCTTGTCCCCAACCGTTGGCAAGGATTTTCTTGCTCACGCGATCAGGATAAAGTCTCCAAAGGATGTTGTTGTCCTTGTGCATCTTTACCCAGTCGTTGTAGCTCATACCCTCAGTAATGAGATTTCCTTTACCTCGAGTCGGGTCCTTCATATTTCTCAGCGCAGGATTGTCACCAATTGTAATGTTGTCACCCATTTGCCATTCGTCAGCATCAACCATTGCTCCAAAGAAGTCGGCAATGTGCTCATTCAAAGCTCCGGATTCACCAGAGTAGGTGAGTGGGGACAATACGTTGATCACACCGTGCGTAAACTCGTGCGCTGCCACATCAAGACCTTTGGTCAGGTAATCGAAACCTTTTGCATCACCGCTTCCGTCTCCGAAAAAGAATCCTCCCTGCCAACTGCTGTAGTAGGCATTGTTGAAGTTTGTTCTAACGTGAGCTGTTGCTTGAACGTCTGCAGAACCGTTTTTCCAGGTGAAGTTGTGAGTGTCTTTGAAGTAGTCGATGGTTCGAGCCATATTTAGATATAGTTCAACCTCGGCTCTTTGGTTTTCTTTTCTGGTTTCGCCTTCGTCTTCCCAGACTCCATCATCATCAGCAGAAAACTTACCCTGACTAGAATTGTAAACATTGAGTTTACGACCGCTGTCTTTCAGGATTTTCTTACCATCTTCCTCTTCAACGGGGAAAGTGTGCAAAGTTCCTTCTGTCAGGTCATACCCGGAACCGTCAATGTCATAGATATTACGCACTTTGTCCACAACGCTTCCATCTTCAGTATTAATGAAATAATCAAAAGATGACTTTAGTCCATCATACAGACCAGGAAGAACAACATGCCAAACTTGCTTGTAATCATCCCCATCGCGATAGAGAAACTTCTGTCCAGCTTTTGCCAGATGACTTGGAAGGGCTTCATGGAGAATCGCCTTGCTTTGTCGCATATCCTTGATGGCAATTGTAAAGGCTTCTTCCAGCCCGATGTTAGTTTCGTACTCTCTGCTTTCATGATTTTCCATGAAAGTGATTTCATCAGCGCTTAGACTTTGAAGCGGGTTCAAGTACATGGGACTGAAACCACCAGCCTCAAGAACAACCACTTTCTTCTCACCGTAAACAGGAATCCCTTCGTGATTCTTGGTGAAAAATAAATAGTCGTTGCCTCTCTCATCAGTATAGCTCTCGAGAGGCTCAAGGTATTTCTCTACATCGATAGCTTTTTTACGAAATTCTACACTCTGACGAAGTTTGTCAATACCATCAGCGAAATCTACTGCGATAGTTGAGGTTGTAGAGAGTATTGAAACTCCCAGGACGGAAAGTATGGTTTTCTTCAAATTCACGTTGTTCTCCTGATAAATTAAATCTTCAATGACAAAATTTTAACCACTCAGTTCAATCTGTCAATGTCTTAAATTTACTACGTCAGGAAAGCAAAGGAAGTTTCATTTCAAAGCGAGTTCCTGCGTCTATTTCACTACTGACAGTAATCGTGCCACCCATCTCATCAAGGGCAACCTTCAGAGCATCCAGCCCAACTCCTCTTCCAGAGGTGTCACTGACTTCTTCCCGGCTCGAAAATGAAGGCAGAAAAATTGACTCGATGACTTGCTGATCGCTGAGTTTTTCAAGTTCTGCTTCGTTGTAAATCCCTTTTGCTTTTAAGACACCTCGAAGTCTTTGAGGGTGAATTCCACCGCCATCTCAGCTTGTCGAAAATATGAACCATGGTTCCCACAACTTTTGAATAGTCATTGTGATCAACAAAGAAGTCCCCGCCCTCTATTATCATAGGCTTCACAAGCTTTCTCCAAACGCATGGACAACTCGTCGACCAGAAGTTCATATTGGGTCATCAACTCACAGAACTTCTTTTGTACATAAGGGACAAAGTTCTCATAAACTTGAGGATGACTGCTCTTGATCTGCTCAAGCAGATTCTTAAACTCCCGTTCGGGAATTCGGACTCGTTTTTCCTCCCAGTCCAGGGAATCCCCAAGTGTCGTTCGTATTTCCTGCATAGTACTTGAATAGGCTTCAGAACAGTTTTGGACCATTGTCATCAAATCACAATCCTCATTCTCCTTACCTTCTTTAAGGTCTTGCAACTGAGATTCAAGTTCATGGAAAGCATACACTATTGCCTCAAACTCGAAGGATCCTGCATTCCCCTTGATAGTGTGGGCCAGCCGAAACAAAGTCCCTAACTGCTCACTCTCCAGCTTTCCATCCATCTGATCGAGAATTCCTGAACTTTCAAGATATCCTTCATAGTCTTCCTATTCTTTTACAAAGTCCGTGAACTGATCTGGATATTGCAGGGTTCGCAAAATACGCTTCATCAAATTCTCTTCACGAGCTGCCATATTTTGAAGTTCCTTCTTCTCGGTCACGTCTGTGAGAATCATCATGACAAGAAGACTATCCCTGGAAACAATTCGACGGTATTGTACTTCCATAAATCTACCCTCGATCTCAAACTCTTTCGGTGCAAGTTCATTCACCAGATCAAAATCAAAGTCCTCATCAAACCCCTTATCCATCCACTCTTTAAACTCTTGAATTTCCCCTGAATCTGCAAACAGTAATGCACTGACATCAACATTTGAGCCCAATTCGCTTCCCAGTAAATTGATGCATTCTCGCGAGTAGCCCGGCAATATCAGATAATCAGGTTCAAAGGACAGGAATCCCTGCCCAGCGTTATCGAGGAGATTTCGAATACTTGCAGTCTGCTCTTTCACCTTGTCCTCAAGGGAGAGGTTCAGATTGCTCAATTCTTGCTGTTTCTCCTGAATTGTTGAGTACATTATTGAGAAGTGTTCTGCCAGAACCTCCAATTCACAACCCGTATTGATCTGAAGCTTTTGGACCTCGCTTCCTTTTTGAAACTGATCTATATGATTCATAAAGGTCGCCAATGGTAGATTCACCTCGGACAGCAGGGTTCGATGTATCAATCTTTGCATTAGAAAGTACAAAGCAATAAAAACCAGTAGCAGCCCAATAGCAATGGATAAGTGAACAAGCATCAGTTGCCTGTTTTTGCTCTCTACTTCCAAAAGTAGATTCTCGAGGGAAATATCCACTTCCAATACAGCATAATCATCGCTGCTTGGCTCTTCAAAAGGTACAAACACACTCATCCAGCGGCCACCTTCAACCGACTTACTCACATAGATGTCCGTATAAACTGTTTCACCTTTCTTGAATGCTCTTAGCATGGCCTTAGGGAAAACGTAGTCCACTCCGATGTAGGGCTTCCCCTGGGATAAATCAGTCATGGCAACAAACTTTGCGATTCTCTTTTCTTCATCTTCCAACCTCAAGGTGTACAGAGCTTCCTTGAGTTGGTTGGATTTCTGAACCTGCAAAAGTTGATTCTTTACATGCTGAAAGTCCTCAAGTTGAAAGTCCCAGAAGTCAAATATTGCGTCGTGTTTCTCCCGATCGAGAAACGTGACTGTGGTCTCTCCTACAGCTGCCAGACGCTGCTTGATACTTTCTCTTAAATTATCTAGATTACGCTCTGCAGTTTCTTTTTAGAGTTTATATTCGATCGCCGCAGTCAGGAAAATGGCGAGAACGCTAAAGAGAAGCATGCCCCTGAGAATGATTCGCGAGACTTTCGCAGCTAAAGGCGCTTTCAGGGAAGTGTAAGTTTGTGTAAATTCGATGCTCAACACAAACTCCTGATTCTGTATGATAGAAATTTATATCGGATTTACGCAGAATAGATTCCTGATAACGGTTGGATTCAAGCTATCTAACTTGTCTCGCACTGTACATATACCAGTTTCACCATACTAGATTTTGGCATCAATGGAACAGCAGTTCACTGAATTTCAGGACAATTGTGAATCCCAGTCATAAAGCTTACTAAAGGAAACTTCATAAATTTTGACTGGCTTACTTTTTCCTTTGACAGTCGCCTCCAGTAAGAAGTCATATTCAATTTCCGTTTTCAGAGCAGCCAGAGTAAATTCAGTGAAAAGTATTTTTGAGTCTTTCCCATCTTTGGAAAGAGATTCTACTCTTGCGGAGAGATTGACAGCATCTCCCAGAACTGTGCGGGAAAGTTGATTTTTAGTTCCTACATTTCCAACAACAGCCTCTCCTGAGTTGATACCAAAACCTGCGTGAAACTCAGGTAAACCGGCTTTGGTCATTTGATCCCTCAAGCCTGGCAAACTCGATTGCATTTCAATTGCGGCCAGTAATGCTGAAGATGCATGGTCATAACCTTCTCGATATTCAAAAACTGCCATAATGGCATCACCAATCAACTTGTCCAGGCTACCGCCATACTTCTCAATGATTGGAATCATCACATCAAAGTACATGTTCAATGAACGAATAATTACTGATGGATCACAGCTTTCTGAGATGCTTGTGAAGTTTCTGATATCAGAAAACAAAACCGTACAATCGCGCTTCGCCCCACCGGCAATGACTTCTCCACCCTGCTCCAAAACATCATTCACTTCTGCAAGTTCCATATCTGTCAGAAATTTTGACATGGCCTGCTTTTGCTTCAAACCTTCAACCATCTCATTAAGTGCATCACCCAGCAATTCCATCTCATCTCCACTGGTAATTTGCAGCTTTTCAAGCAAATTTCCATCCTTTACAGAGTGAACGAAGTCCACAATTGTCTCCAAAGGACGATCAATCTCTTCCAGAACGTTTTTCCGCACGGTAACAAACAAAAGGGTATTCAAAGCCAAAAAGACCAGAACCAACGCGAGATAACGACCCAAAGCCAGATTTCGCAGGTTGATAATATCGTTCTCGTAGATCAGCAGTAGATTTTCCACAGAAATATCTACTTCCAATACTGCATAGTACTCACTGTCCGGCTCTTTTATTGGTGCAAAAACACTCATCCAACGTCCACCCTCAATAGATTTGGACGTGTAAAAGTCAGTGACGACAACTTGCCCTTCCTTGAAAGTCTTCATCATCTCTACAGGAACAATATAGCCATCTCCTATGTATGGCTTTGGGCCTGACATAACGACGAACTTGGCCAGGCGCTTTTCTTCGTCTTCCAGTCTTAAGGTATAGATTTCATCAGTCAGACTGTTTTGTCTGTGTACAGCTCTAAGGGACTCACGCAAATCCTGAAATTCGCTTAGAGACTCATCACCTTTACCAAAAACCTCAAGATGTTTTTCTCCGTCAATTGTCAGAATTGCGGTGGAAGCAATGGCCTTTAGTCTTTCAGCTACTCTCTGTTGAACCTTTTTGTATTCCCGATTTGCAGTTTGCCTGTAAAGGGTCAATTCGATGGGAACAAGGATTACCAGGGTCAAGAGCAAAAGAACGCTCAGCCTCTTGATTAAGCTTAGGCTAAACTTTCTATACAGGGGTGTCAGTCGCACCCGTCTCAGACCGGACAAATTACTCTCCTAAAAACTCCAGCCCAGGCCAACTGTAATGGAGCGATCAGATGCATCTGTATTACGCCCATCAAACTTGTGAGCAATTTGAAAGTTGGCATCCAGACCAGGCTTCAGTTTGTAAGCAAAAGCCAAAGCTCCAATCAACTGGGATTCATCCTTGCGATGAAAAGAGAAGTTCGTCCATCCAGTCATGGCATCGAAGAGGTTTACAGCACTAAACTGTTCATCGTAAAAGGCAATTACTCGGCCTGTTAGCTTTTCTTTAATCTTCTTGATGTATTCGAAACTTAGTTGAGCAGCATTGGGAGCTGCGTTGTCTCTCTTTCGATAACGTGCAGAAAAGGAAATGAAGTTGGACATATTATTCACTTTTCCCCAGTGCCATGCTGCTACGATTTCGGATTCACCGTACCCGGGTGCAGTGATAGTCTTTGCATCGTAATTTGTCGGACTCATATAACCCAACTCCCAAGCCTGGGAGATTTTACCTGAACGGTAGGTTCGCTTCATACCGAGATATGTATCCGTCCATTGAGATGTTCCTGGGCCAGGGATAGGCGCGAAAGCTCCAATATTGGAGTATTTGCTCGTAAGAATCAGGGTGTCACGGTCATTCATGCCGTAGTAATACCCCATATCCCAGGACTCGTTTGTCACTTCCTGATTTGAGAAGTGAAACTGCTTGTCGTTGAGATAAATACGATCATAATTTGCGGTGGAGTAACTGAGTGAAAAGTAGCGATTCCCTCTGCCTGATGCCCAAGGGTTTGCGAATAAGGGAGAAACCAGGATTGTAAATATTAGTAATGCTCTCATCTTTTTCCCTTACTTCAAGTAATCCATTAATCGAAACTTGTCAGCCAAAAACAATTGAACAGCTTTCAGTTCAGACTCGTTGAGTTGACTCAAATCTGTTCCGGAGCCTTTCTTGTGCCATCTTTTGGTCTTGTTGAGAACTCTTGCCAGTTTGCTTCGACGAAAACGATTGCTGCCACCTTTACTGTGGCACCCTTTACAGGACTGCCCGGCCGTCTCCTTTTCAAACAATTGCTTTCCTTTATCCAGAGTCGCCTGATCAACCTCAACATTAACCTTTGGTGGAGGAGGATAGATAAAAGTACCTGAGGCCCCGATAGTCGCAACTGAAGTCGCGAAAACCAGCAGGGCAACTATTATATATTTTGCCAGCTTGATTTCTTTACACATAGACCTTTCCAATTCCCTATTTCCCAACACTCACGATTCTAACCAGCAGAGCTTGTGCCCCAAAGACTGGCAATTCATGAACTGTTTTATTATGCTCCCACTTCTCACGCAATGTGAGACTAATCTTGCATTGACTCTGCCTCACGCCCAAGACTTACGAATCTTGCCAGACAAATAGAAAACAGAATGCAGTTAAACAAGCTAATACAAGCCGGCCCACTGAGTGCAAGCCAATTTCTTTTGTTAAGTATCGTTCTCTATACTGTCGGAGCCGGTCTCCATACTTTTGTGAAAAGCTATGAAGTTTTTTATCTGGAGTGGTTTCTCTTTCTCAGCTACTTTCTTTTCACTATCTCTTATGCTTACTTCCTGAGCTTAAAAAAAACTGAGTTTTCTCGCCTGATTTTATTGAGCCTTATAGCTGTTGGCCTGTTTTTCCGTCTGATGAGTTGTTTCTCCAATGGTTTGTTTGAAGACGACTTCTATCGCTATTATGTGGAAGGTGAAACGCTTCAATCCGGGATGAATCCTTATCTGGTCAGTCCCTATGACTACGGGGTATATCTTGACGAAAACCCTGATATTCCTGATCGAATTTTGGTGAAAAGCTGGGCAGCGAATGCCGGGTTTGCGTGGATGAGTGGAATTTATCCACCCATTGTGATCCAGATTTTTTCCTATGTGGGAAGTCCTTTCAGTCTCAACCTTTTTGCATTGGGTCTGGAATTGCTTGTTTTATTATTCCTTTTAGCCCGCAATCTGATTGACCGGAATTTTGCCTTGTTTTGGTGGATTCATCCACTTGTACTTCAGGAGGCTTATTACAATCGACATTACGATCTATGGATTGGGCTCTCCATTCTATTGTTTTTGTGTTTTCAGGAGAGGGGTAGAATTTTTCTGGCGGGCATATTTCAAGGTTTGGCTATTCACCTCAAAGGGTACGCTTTAATTTTTCTACCGTTTTGCTCACCCTATATTCTTCTAACCACTCTAGGCAGCTGGGTTTGTATGGAATGGGGCTCTTACCTTTGGTTCCCGCAGCGTTTTGATACAGATGCTTCTCTATCTACTTTTGCCAACGTTTGGGAGTTCAACAACGGCCTCTTTACAGGTCTTCGAATCTTGATACAAGACACTATTGAAGCCACTCCTGAGCAAGTCCTGCAGTTACGTTACCTGTTTGTACTCCTTCTTGCTCTCTGGATTATTGGTGTTTTTCTCAGGTTCGGGCGTTCTCCAAAGATAATTTTATGGGCAACCCTGGGATTCTTTCTTTTCACTCCTGTGAATAACCCCTGGTATTTGTTGATGGCAGTTCCGGCCTTCCTTAAATTCAAAGCCAGTCGTGTGCACTACTTCTTTTGTGCCAGTTCCTTGTATTACCTGATCTACCTTGCACATGACCCATACTATGCATTGGTGTTTACTACTCCACTTTCTCTGCTGTTCCTGTGGTACTCTTTTTCGGATGATCAGATTTGATGGAGGTCTCCTGGAAGGCAATCTTTAATTTGGAAACTCAGTTGGCAGGAATTCTAGTCGAGTTGACTCTTGAAGGAGTGCAATGATGCAATCCAGGAGTCTACTTCTGATGCCAGTTCTTCTTTTTGTTCCTGAGTCAAGCCCGAGATTTCTTTGTTGGTTAGCTTTTCCAAAAAGTAGTCTACCGCGATACCTTCTTCACCTACTGTAGACTCGATGCTCTGTAGCTTTCCCAGCAACTCCCGGTTTGTCTCCCGGGATTCTTCCAGAGACTTTTCCAACTTTCTCTGCTGCAGAACCTTTTGAATGCGATAATCAAGCATCAAAACATCAACAGGTTTAGTGATCAAATCTCCTCCGCCGGCCTTTAGAAAGGACAGGGTGAGATCAACGGTGGCATGTGCAGTGATCATTAATACTGCCGGCCTTAAATCCAGTGGAATATTTTCGTAAACATCAAGTCCACTACCATCTGGAAGTTCCTGATCCAGAAGAACCACATCCGGCTCATATTCATCCAGAAGATCGATAAAGTCTACCATTGTGTGAGTTTGCCGTACTTCATAGCCTTTATTTGTGAGTCCCTGTGTCAGCAATGTGGCCGTACTTAACTCATCTTCAACGACCAGAACTTTGGTTTTCTTATCACTGTTCAAGATTTTCCACCCCTGATTTTCCACCAATGATTTTGCACTCACATTAGCAGGGATTATGAATATAGTTTCAAGTCCTTCCCACGCTATATACATCATGAAACTCAGCAGTTCCAAGTGCTTCAAAGCTTGAAATTAGCTTCAGGCAAAGGACAAAGAGCCTTGTGTATTCTCATTGCCAAGTTGCATTGGATGCAGTGACCTCGCTTTTAGATTGACCACACCGTCCCTCGAGATGCGAAAGCCTTTCACAATCAGCAAAGGGGATCTTCGAAAGTACAAGCGACAAGAATCATAAACATCGGGTGGAACAATGATATTCATCATTCCATCCTCGTCCTCAAGAGTCAAAAAGCCAAAGCCTTTGGCAGTCGGTGGCCTTTGGCGACAAACCACCATTCCCGCAATGCTCAAATCAGCTCCATCCGGTTTACTGTTCAACAGTTTATAACCTCCAATGCCCCGAGATTGAAACTCCTTTCTAAAAAACTGCAAGGGATGATTCTTTGTACCAAACCCCAAGACTTCTGTCTCCGACTTCAACTGATCCCAGCTTGTACTCAAGGGAAGTTCAGGAGTTTTCAGTCCTTCATTCAAGACAGACTGCCATTGAAAATCAGGAGAAAACAGCAGGCCCAACTGCCACAAAAGCTCTCTTCGATCCAAACCAAAGCAATCCATTGCACCGGATTGAATCAATTTTGTACATACATTTACCGGGGTTTGAGTCCTCCTGACAAAGTCTGACAAACCTTCAAAGTCTCTTAGTGATCTTTCTTCTACAATTTTCTTTGCCTGATCGAGTCCCAAAGACTTTGTCAGGCAAAGCCCAAGTCGAACTCGCCCATCCTGTAAATGACACCAAGGCCTGCTGTCTTTCAGGTCCACAGGCAGAAATTCGACGCCCATGCGCTTGGCATCTCGCAGCAATACAGCTCTCGGATAAAATCCCATCGGTTGATTGTTGAGTAAAGAAGCCGTAAAAGCTGCTGGAAAGTATCGCCTGAGATAAGCACTCAAATAAGAGATATTTGCAAAAGCCAAAGCGTGAGACTTGCAAAAGCCATACAGGGCAAAACCCTGCAAAGACTGAAAAACCTTTTTGGCCTCCTCTTCATCAACAGCGACAGGGTTTCGCCTGCAACCCTCAAAGAACTCCTTTTCAAGCTTTTGCATAAAAGCACGAGAGCGCTTACGACTCATTGCCTTTCGCAATTGTTCTGCCTGACCCGGTCGAAATCCCGCAAGAGTAACTGCTACCTTCAACACCTGTTCCTGAAAAAGAATAACACCCAAGGTTTCTTCCAACACTGGCTTCAGTAACGGATGGAGATACTCTACCGGCTCCTCTCCGTGCTTGCGACGAATGTATGGATTCACCATCTTTCCCTGCAATGGGCCCGGTCGAATAATGGCAACCTGAACTGCCAATTCCTCAAAACTCGAAGGAGTGGTCCTGGGTAAACTTTGCATTTGGGCTCTTGACTCTACCTGGAAGACACCCACCGTATCAGCCTCGGAAATCATCTTAAAAACCTGCTCATCTTCTCTGGGAATAAACTCAAGGTCTACATCGATACCCTGATCTTCATGAATTAACTCCCGAGTCTCTTCAAGTACTGAAAGCATTCTTAAACCCAGCAGATCTACCTTCACCAAACCTGCGTCTTCGACCATGTCCTTATCCCACTGGCAAACCACTCTGTTATTCATCCGAGCTGGCTCTAATGGAACGACTCGATTTAACTCCAGGGAAGAAATCAGCATTCCCCCAACATGAATGGAAAGATGACGGGGAACATCAATAATCTGATCAACCATCTCATGAAAAAGCTTCCAGTTTCTGCTGCGAGTGTATTCCTGCAAATCATCCACAAGAGAGATCTCTGCAAAGGCATTCTCATAGGAGTAGCTACCTGTCATTTTAGCCATCTTATCCAAAATCTTCTCTGGCATTCCCAGAACCTGACCCACTTCACGAATTGCACTGCGGGCGCGGAAGGTGATCATAGTGCAGACCATAGCCACGTGATCTGCACCATAACGAGAATAAACATATTGAATGACCTCTTCCCGGTCAGGCCTTCCCGTTGAAGGGGTAGATGCGAAATCCAGATCAATATCAGGGCTTGTTTCGGTCTCTTCATTTAAAAATCGCCCGAAGAACAACCCATGTTTGATTGGGTCAACTGGCATTATCTGAAGAAGATAGGCCACCATGGAATTGGCCGCGCTTCCTCTTCCCTGACAACGCACACCTCTTTTCAGGGCGAATTGCACCAGATCCCAAACTACCAGAAAATAACCCGACAGTTTCTTTTGAGAGATTAAAGCCAGTTCCTCTTCAAGACGCTCAAGAACCTCCTCCTTTGGATTTGGATACTTGCGCTCAAGGCCTTCCTCACAAAGGAGTCTCAAATAACTATCGACCGTGTGATCTTTGGGTACAGGAAACTCCGGAAAGCGATAGGCTTCAAAGTTCAAATCTACTTGACAGGAATTCGCAATTTCAACAGACCTGTAAAGAGCTTCCGGTACTTCCCTGAACAATTCTTTCAGTCTGTCAAACTCTCTCAAACCATACTCAAAGTTTCCAAAACGCCGATCATAAGCCTCCTTTTCATCCAGTCTCAATCGATGCTTAATACAAAGAAGAATATCTCTCAGAGCTGCCTGATCTCTTGAAGCATAATGAGCTGCCCCTGCCGCAACAACAGGAATCTCCAGTTTGCGAGACCACTCCAGTTGATTTCTAATTCGCTGCTCATCTCCTCTTTCCTGATGATGATTTAACTCCAGATATAGACAGTCTGCGTTACCATTTGCAAAAAAACGCTCCTTCAGTTGAAGTAGTCTCTCTTCAATAAAGATTTGATTTCCAGCCTCAAGCTCTTGTCTCATCCTCCCAAACTTGGCTCCAACAAGACAAATCCAGTCGCTCCAGTCTCCCTCCAGAAGATCTTCCCATAGGTACAGAAACTTACCTTTTTCACATCGATGTCGAGCCAAACTGATATGGCGACAAAGACTCTCATAACCTGCTTGACTCCTGGCCAGTAAAACCAGCTCAACCCCGTCTTCCATAACCATAGAGCTTCCAGCAATCCAGTGCATCCCCAGGTCCTTGGCCTCCTTTGCGAAAGGTATCACTCCGTAAAGACCGCAAAGATCAGTCAAAGCAATTCCCTGGTATCCCAGTCTAAAGGCTTCACCAACCAGGTCCTGAGGGCTTGAGGAGGCCTCAAGAAAAGAGAAATAGCTCCTGGCGTGAAGCTCTGCATAAGGAATTGGATTCTTGCTCAAATCCTCTGTCGAAACCATCTCCGACTCCTGAGGTCTTGAAATAGGTCCAGAACCTGCTGATTAGAAAGTAAAACCCGAAAATATCTTCTTCGAATGGGAACTTTGTCCCACCAATCCTCTTCAATCAACCACTGTTCAAGAACTTTGATTACCAGTTGAAAACCTTCCCTTGTTTTCACTCGATGAGGACTGCCCTGGCTATCAGCACGAACCTTCAATTGACGAGGCTGATAAAGAGATCTTCGCAAGTTTTCATTACGAATATGCTTCAAACAAGCTCGGCGTTCAGGAAGCCTCGACTCCAGAAACAGCAGCTCCGGTTGAAAAACCGAAAACCCTTTACTCAAAACACGCTCCAGACTACGTTTGAGTCTTACAAAACCGCTTCGCCGGGCTGCAAAATAAGAGCTCAAAGACAGCTGTTCTTTCCTTTCCTGCACAAGCTCTCGAAGATGGATATGATAAAACACCACCGGACTGTCAAACCTGTTTTGAGTCAACTTTTTAAAAAGAAGCTTGCGACAATCATCAAGTTGGTCTCCAGGCTCACTCAGACCAAGTTCAAGATAACTCCCTGAAGAGTTTTCCAAACGAAAATTCATACAGATACGAGAGGTCTTTAATCTTCGAGGTCTTAGCACGGAAAAAAGCTTATCCAAATTTTCACACAAATGATGAAAAAGACTCTTCACATCAAGCAAAGCGCTTTCCAAATAAACAGAAAGCTCTGGCTTTTCTTCTTCAATCAAGGCTTGAACCGGCCGAAAATCCTTTCCTCTTGACCAGGAGTACAAAAGTTCTCCTTCCTCACGAAACTGCTTTCGAAGGTCCTGATAGCTTAATCCGGCCAGCTGACCAAAAGTAACCAATCCCAGTTGATCCAGTTTTTTGAGAGTCTTCTGAGACAGAGGAAGAAAGGTCGGACTTTGTGAGTCCAGAAAGCTCTGTCTCTCTTCCTCACAAACGCTGAAAATTTCACCGGGTTTAGCAAGACGCATGGCAAAGCGTGCCGTTAAACGATTGGGAGCCAGGGAAAGCCTTGCCTTGATTCGAAGATTTTGCAAAAGAGTGGTTTGTATGATCAGGGCTTGCTGCCTCAAAGAATCAAGCTTACCTTTACCCAGGTTAACATAAGCCATTCCTGGAGCCACAAGTTCAATACAAGGGCTAAACTCCAGTAAGAGGTGATAAAAGTCCCTTTGACGTTCCATTGCGCGCTCAAGTTCATAAGCACCAAAATAAGCACCAGGGCAGTGGGCTCTAGCTCTTCGTTCAGGCATTCCCCGCTTCAATCCCCAGGCTCTTGCCAAAGCACAAGCATCCAATACAAATTTATCTTCCCGTTCACCAATCGGATTTAAAGCTTGAGAATCATCCTGAATACCCTGAATACCCTTCTGAGTACCATGAAAATCCTCCTGAGTGATCTGAAAACCCTTCTGGGAAGTCTTCTCAGTAACCTGAAGGGTCTTCTGAAAAATACTCTGAGAAATCTGAAAGTCCCGTTGAGTTTTCAACGGCCAGTCTTGTGAAGTCATTGAAGGAGAGGAGTTGGAAAGGTGATGACTCAACTCCAGTTTCAGATCTTGAAAAACGCCATTGTGCTCCTGGATCTCATTCAACTCAACCCTTCTCCCTAAAAGAACAGCAGGACGAGAACTCTCCAGGTCCCAGTCCAGGAGAAAGCATTCCAGAAGGAAGTGGGGAAGATAAACGCATAAAATCATAACTCAAAAAAAGACTCAAATAACTCATCAATGTGTCGTCATTCGCCTCATTAAGCCAACCATTACGCCCAAAACCTGTACATCCCCATAAACACGAATCGTTTCCATGGTGGGATTGGCTGGCTGCAAACGGATATGGTCTTTTTCCCGAAAATATTTCTTCAAAGTCATCTGGCCTTCATAACAAGCAACAACAATCTGACCATCTTTAGCGTAGGATCGCTCTTCGATCAAAACCATATCTCCATCCATGATATGCTCATCAATCATACTATCCCCACGAATCTGCAATACATAGGTATTGTCCAGGCTTGCAACCATGTGATCCTGAAGGGAAATTTCTTCATAATCTTCGTAACATTCCACCATTGCACCCGCAGGAACTACTCCACGCAGAGGAAGCATCATCCTGTTTCTACGCCCGGGTTCTAGCAGGTGAATCCCACGCTTTTGTTTATAGGCTACCTTTAGCACTCCTTTCTTTTCCAAAGCCTTTAGATGTTGAACAACAGTCGAGTGAGCCTTGTAATGAAATTGTGCCTGAATCTCGATTACATGGGGCGGGTAGCCATGGTCGGATTGATAAGAGCGAATAAAATCATAGATTTCCTGTTGTCGGCGGGTTAGATTCACAATGCACTCCTTATAGCCATTTAGAATTGACTCCTCTGCTCTGAATTCAAGATTCAACTTGAAGCTGTATTGCAATGAAACTTAAGTTCTTAAAGCATTAAAACTTGAATCAAAGCTTAAGCTTTTATCCAAAGGTATACGGGTCGCTTCTGTCTTCACTGTATTCAGTGTATGTGACACAATACCGACACATCAAAACTTCTTTTTTATTTTTCCAAGTCTCTTCCAAATCATACTTAAATCAATATCAAGTCTAGCCTGAGTCGGCACCGCATCCCCCCTGAATAGACATCAAGTCAGTCAGGTAAATAATCCACTGAAATGTTGTGAGAAAGATTCAAAATGCCAATGAAACAGCCGGGGAAGAACAAGATCCCGAGCAACATTACTAAAAACTAACAAGAAGTTTTACAAGAGGGAAGTCTGGAGACTCTCCAACCAGGGCAAGGGCAATAATTCATAGAGAGAAGATAACCGTCAGGTCCTTAAACCACCCACCAAGGGGAGAAAAAGACAAGCCACTTTTACGGCCCACATCATACCTTCAACAAAGATTGAAGGTATAAACATGGCCAACAGGAACAGAATAGACTCAAGATAAGCAACCAAATGCTTTTAGCCACATAAGGAGGCAACTGGAAAAGAACAAGGAGTGTGACCCATGAGTACAACTGGTCCGGGTGTCAGACACCCAACAAAGCATATTAGCTGGAGACCAACTAGCACAAGGCATAGCAAGCAACTCCAGGCATGGAAGAAAGCAAAAGACAGAAGGAAATTGTAATGAGTTAAGAGATAACTGAGTTCAGCATGTGACACAAAACAGAATTCAGTATGAGACACAAAACAGAATCCATCATTTGGAAACAGAAAGTTCGGAGTCCCAAAAATAGAGAGAAATCAGAGCCACGAAGCTGTAAGAGAAAACAGAAATGATATTAATACGCTATTTTTAAGTGTAGACTTTAAATATGACGTATAAATATAGATTCCTCGCGAAAAAGATCAAAGACTCCGTGAAGCAATATGCAGTAGTGAATATCTTCGGACCTCGCCAATGTGGCAAATCTTCCATAATTCAACATTTGTTTCCTGACTGGAGTTACTTTTCATTGGATAACTATGACCACTACAGACTTGTCCTCTCGGACATAGTTGGTTTTTTAGCAGGTATCCTGAGAAAGTCATAATTGATGAAGCTCAATTGTTGCCAGATATCTGTTCAGTACTTAGGCAGTTGATTGAATCTGGGTCACAGGAGGTTTCTCATATAATATTGATTTCCTCCGCAAGACTAAGATCGCCTACAAAGACTGAACCCACAACGGGTGAAGCGACAACGGATGGGTCAACAACGGATGATTCGATAACAGATAAATCGAAACAACCTGGATGTACGAGCTTCAAGATTAGGAATATAGAGCCGAAAAATTCTAAGTTAAGGACCTTTGAGTTAAAGAACCCTGACTTGGGAAACTCTGAGCTGAGGAACCTTGAGCTAGAGACAGCTGGATTAAATCAGTCTGAAGAAATTCCTGACATTGAACTTTGGCCCTTCAAGATGACTGAATATTACTCCCAGGAGCTCCCTCAGATATACGAAGTACTTCTCAAAAACCAAACCCAGCCAGAAGATTTTCTCCAATTGAGAGGTACTTTAACCTTGCAAGAAGTCTATGAACACTGGTTTTACGGAAGCTTCCCGCAGCCAAGAATCAGCTGCAGAGAAAATGATAGTTTTCAAAACTATTGGATGGACGAGTACTTGAGAACACATTTACGAAAAGACATCCAAAACCAGTTTCCAAGACTTAACTATCAAAAGTTCTATTTATTCATCGCCGCATCGCTACAGCATTCAGGTAGCTTAATCAACCATTCCAGAATAGCGAGGTCACTGGATCTCAGCTCTGTGACTGTTCAACATTATTTTGAAATCTTACAACAAACGGGAGTTTGGAGGGGGTTGAGCAGTTTTAATAAGTCCGCAGCAAAGACACTAAGGAAAGCTCCAAAAGGGTATTTTAGGGACTCGGGGATCTTGAATCACCATCTAAAAGTCAAAGATGTTGATCAACTTTTGGTTCATCCCCAAGCAAATGCCGGATTCGAATCTTTCGCTGTAGAGGAATTGATAAGTGGAATCCAATGCAAATCAAGGCAAACCTGTAAGTTTTCGCACCTGAGAACCAAAGATGGCTCAGAGATAAGTCTAATCATAGAGACATCTCAAAAAATCATTCCAATCTTGATACAACTGGGCAGAAGGATTGATAAGCGCAAGTTAAGGGCCATTCAAGACTTTGTACAGGAGAACAATTGCAGTTTTGGCTTACTCGTGAACTCTGCCTCAACAATAGAAGTTCTTCATGGAAACATTGTTCAAATACCTGTGAACTGTATTTAAACGAATCGCAGAATCCTAATTCTACTAAAGCTTGATAACTCCAGCAGGGCCTTCTTCTCAATACCTTTTTTAAATTCGACGAACCTGCCTGACAGTAATGCCAAGATGATCCGCAGCCTGGATTTGAGTGAGTTCTCGACTCCGTAAACCCGGTAATACTTGAACCCGATGAATTTCTCTGTGACTCATTGTTAATTAATCCCGCATTGGACTAACTCCAAATCTAAAAAAATAGAAAGAGTCAGTATAATTTTTCCCCGAAAGAGGACATTTACATTTTGGAAGAACCGGACATTAACACTTTGGGCTAATAGTTACTCTGCGCATAATTGTTATTATGTTAATTTACTGTTGAGAGGGTACCCTTTCCAAGTGTCAAAACCTGTCAGGCTAAAGTTGTACAAAATGATAACTGCTAATCAATTGCAAACTTGTTAACAAGCGCTCATTTTCTAGACAAACTTTATCTAAATATTCTCGACGGGCACCAGCAGTGAATTCCAGGACAACTTCAGCAACAAACTCCAGGCTACATTCAGCTGCAAAACTCGGGAAAACTCCAGGCGAACCTGAGTTGCAAACCCAAGGTAACCTCTAGTTGCAAACTCTAAACGAGCTTCAGATAAAATTGAGCGTCCTTCTGGGAGAACAAGAATAAAGAAATGACCTCATGACTCATGAGAAAACCATTGGATGGAGAGCAAAAGTAACACAAAGCTTAAGACATCTTTAGGCAGAAGCAAACATTCCGCTTTCCCCAAAGACCTTGTAGCTTGGGCCCTTGGTGAACTGTTGCAAGACGAAAAGAAATGAAAAAGCCTCGTGCAGTAACTAGCCTGACAGCAAAAAACTCACTATACTGTTAATTATGGATCAAGCGAGTCAGAATCAAAAATTGATAAGCCCTCAAGCAAAAAAGAAAATTCTCATCGTAGATGATGTAGCTCTTATTGCTCAGGCTTTCTCTAGTTTTCTTAAGGTTGGAGGCTATGAAAGCTACCAAGCGAATAATACGGCTGAGGCCAAGGTAATCCTCGCTCAAAACTCAATCGACCTGGTCATTTCAGATATTCGCATGCCCGGAGAGGATGGATTAATTTTTCTGGACTTTCTCAGTAGCCAGTACCCTGATACTTTGGTCATAATGATGACTGGAAACCCTGATTCTGTGGTTACTTACGAGGCCTACGCCCGCGGTGCAGTAGAGTTCATGGTGAAACCAATCCCTCCAACGGAATTGATCGCCAGAGTCCAGGAACTTTTTGTTCAACAGAGCAGCTCTGTACACGCTCATGAACATGTTGAAATCGACAATCTGCTTCAGGAACTGAAGCCAAAGAAAAGTCAGTCACTGGATAATCTCGATGAAGTGGATGATCTTCTCGATGATCTGATCAACAGCACCAAAGCGTTGTAGAGCAATTAGATTCTCTTGGAAACAGCCCTAACCGTAGGAATCTCTTAATGCTTCCAACTACTCCAGGCCTAGCCAGTCAAAGTCTCGAAACATGCTTATAAATGGGGCATTTTCTTCTGTCAGAACCTTTTCAAATAAGGGGGTTTTTCGCATAAACGAATAATAATCGCTTAACTTCTTCCATTGAGCTGCATCGATTTCATGTCCGGAGTATTCATAGCTGACCAAATGAGACATCAGCGCAATATCTCCAATGCTAAGCTCATCATTCACAAGGTATTCTTCCCCATTTACAATACCTTCCAGGTAATCAAAAATTGGAGGCACTTCCTCTTCCAATGTTTGCTTCACAAGTTCTTCATCCGGCTTTCGATGCTGAAATGCTGGTTTGATAAAACACTGATACAAGAGTCGAAACGTAAGCATCTTGGCTACAAAAGTATCGCAATACTCTTCTACCCAGAGAGCATGAGCCATCTCCTTTGGATCGAGAGGAAACAAAGCAGGTTGTGGAGTTGATCTCTCAAGGTAGGCACAGATTACTGAGGAATCGCAAAGCTTGAGTGATCCTTCACGGTAACCAGGAACTTTCCCAAAGGGGGAAATTTTACGAAATGTGGCTCGGGAGTCCCCAGGCATCACACTGATACTGTTGTACTTGCGACCTTTTGCATATAAAAAGGCCCGCACCTTACGAACAAAAGGCGATTGTTTTACCCCGTACACAGTGGGAACAATTACCCTTTGTACTGAATTTAAAGTCATAAACCCTCAAATTAAAGTTGTTTCGAACGAGTCTCAGTACGCAAACGTTTACCCAATTTCTCTTCAACCTGTTTCAACAAGGTTTTTCCAAGAGACAAGTTCGGATAAAGCTCCATAGCCTTTTGAAAATTCTCAAAAGCCTCATCATATCTCCCCTGAAGAGCAAACAAGTCACCTATTCGAGACAAAATCCACGCGGCATAGTAAGGGTCCTGACTCGGATAGTTCTCCAAGGCTTTATCCCAAAAAACCAAGGCCTGATCATATTCTCGGACTTCCATTAAATATTGAGCCCAGCGTACCAACTCAAGAAAATAAACCCCCTGCCCCCTGGTTGCCTCAAGAATTTCTCGAGCCTGGTCCACTTTCCCCTGATGCAGAAAGACAGAAGCCTTTTGTGCTCTATACTCCACTTCTTTACTCATCTCGTAACAATTCTCAAGTGTCTGAATCGCCCACTGAAACAAATGCAATTGATCTTCGAGGCGAGCCTGCCATTCACAAAGCACTACGGCGCCGGAATACTCCTCACGCTTTCTTAAAACCTTGCGATACCACTTCAACTTTTCCCTGGGCTCCTTGTGATCTTCACTGCTAATACGGAATCTCTCTTTTAGAGAGCCAAGAAATGCATTCAACCCTGCTGAACAAAAAACAGGGTTGATTACGATAAACAAGATACAAAGAAGAATCGGACCAAGCCGAGTCATCTCAAAACTACTTTAAGTCTCTCTTGGACCAGGGCCGCGCGAGGTAAGGAAAAGTGGTGTTGAACATTCGATCATTGGAATAAATTTGATCCGTTACAATACTGTTCAATCCACCAGGGCTTCCCAGATTAGCTAAACCGGGATTCACGATTGCAGTCAAAGACAAATCAATCACATTGTCAGTCAAATGTCGCCCTGCCTCCATAAATGCTCTTCCACCCCTGTCAGCTACTCCACTTCCCCCGACAAGAATCTGACCATAACAATTCACAAGTTCACCAACTCCCGGCTGTGCGGCCAAGGCTTGATCACCTGCAGAGTTTTTATTTGTGAACACACAGGGAAGGTTCGTTTGAACTCGCAACCAGTCTGGCAGCAAGACACTAGTTAGTGCGCCTGCCCATGTTGCTGTTGTGAGATTGAGAGCCTGTGCTGCAGTTCCTCCGGCAGCGTTCAAATTCAAGGCTTTGATGAAACCAGCATAATCGGGACCGTAAACTGCAACATCACTCGCAGGTCTGGCCCGATTGAAAGAGTTTTCATTGATATTCACGAAAGCTGTATTTGTAGCATGCCGGGAAACCGGGTTTGCTGTTTCAAAAACAATATTAATTGAAGGTTTTGCCAAACGATCAACCTGAACCCAGGCTCCACGGCTCGCATCATCCAGACCTGCACGACGAACATGCAATGCCTTTCGATAACTTGCCCCATCGAGCTGAATAACGTTTGTAGTGATACTCAAGGCAGCGGTTGTCACTTGTATTGCAATTGCTGCAACATTCTCTCTACCAAAAAAATCAGTATGTGAAACTGTCGCAGAAGCAGCAGCTGCCAGAGTCTCTGTGTAGGCGGCCGAAACTCGAGCCGCTTTGGTATTCTGAGCCGGTTGCCCCACAAAAGATTTAACGAATTTCTGATACATTTCCATATCAAGATAGAAAGGATCATCCCTAAGCCCGGCAAAAACACTCATTTGATTGTTCACATCTCTGTTAATTCTCTTCGAACTCAGATTCACACCAGCGTCTCCGCCGGTCAGCTCCCTGCTGTCCTGAACACTTGGACCTGCGACCAGTGAGCTCACAACCAGTGAGCTATTACGAACTTGTGCGGTTAACACCTGATTCCCGCTATTGTCATAACTAAAGCTACAATCGATCCAGCGATCAGCAGTGCCATTCATGTCTGCATCTATGTTAAAAGTGTAGCGAACATTGGGATCAAAAAGATGGGGACTGTTAAAACCTGAATACACAGCATTGGGAACAGCTGTCATTATCAGATTCAATCTGCCGTCAGCGGTTGCCCAGGCATACACGTCATTAATATCTGCTTTAAAATCCTTGGCTATCATGGAAGCATCCCGATGGTCTGCTGCCTGTAGAAGCCCTACTGCGATCAGAAAACTAAGAAAAATTCGAATCATCTTTACCCTGCCTTGGATTGAATTAAATACTGGAGCCCTTGATGACCTGCTTGGAGGCCTCTGAACTTACCAGAAGAGTACTTTGGTTATTAGCATAAAAAATTGAAGAAATATCGCTGACCCTTCCGGAAGGAACAACGGTGCTTGCGAGATTGGAACCGGAAGCCAGATTGATCGCCTTAACTGTATTGCCATCGACGAAAAAGAGAATCTTGTAATTTTCCTGATTCGCAACAGCCAGGGGCTGAGAGGCTGGAACTGCTGTAACACTGGCCATCTCCACCTTATCCGCTCCAGTTGAATCAAAACGGAAAACCTTCCCTGCATTTCCAGGACCCACAACATCATAGACGAAAAAGAAAGTGCCGTCAGTAGCAATGGCAGTTGGCTCCACGAAAGTCAGTGCAGACCCAACACGAGTCGCAGTCCCTCCAGAGGTACTGATTTTATAAACTCTGCCCTGACCAGAGACCATCGCAGTAAAGTACAGCATCCCATCTGCTCCGTAGCAAATCCCCATAGGAAGGTCGATATCACCACTCAGGGATATTGAACTAACGCTGTCAGTTAACGTATTGACTACAAAAATCAAACCTGACTGATCTCTTCCGGCATTTGGAACCGGCTGTGCCACGGTATCCATCAAAAATAAAGTCGTCTTGGAAGTATCGAGAGTCATGGAACTTACATAGCTCAAACGATTGGTAAACTCCGGATTTCCATCGAGCTGAGATAAAGCAGCCTGAATCTGGGAAACAGAGCGGGCTCCTCCGGCTGCTTTCTGCAACACAACATTTCCATTGGCATTAAGAACCGCACCAATCACATCGCCGTTTGCATTGGCTGCAGCAGCGGCAACAGGGTTTACGCCATTAAACCCCGCAACTGGATCGGCTGCGCCTCCATTGGCAAAAGCATTTGCAAGGTTAGCATTACCCAATGCAGGATTATCAGGTCCCGCATTGTTTTGAGCAACTATGGTAGTACCAGAACTGAAGTCAACCCCACATCCTGTACTCAAAAGAGCCAATGAGGACAAAACAAGCACCAGGTAACCGGGTGTGATTTTGAAAAAACAGTGCATAAACTAACTCCCTGATTATGACCCCCTACCATAACAAGCAGTCAATCGACAGTTCAAGCTGACTCCCATAAGAAGTTGTTAAAAGCTGAAAATCATGAAGTCGCGTGCCTCTGCTCGTAATTATTGAGAACACACTCATAGAGTCTGCTATCCTCATACGGCCTCGGGAGTAATCCTGGTACAGCCCCCGGGAAAAACTTAAACGACTCCGGGGATAAACAGATAGAAAATGCAGAATAAGACTCAAACAACGGTTGAAGAAGTTTTCCAACTCCTCCTGCAAAGTTATGGAGCACAAGGCTGGTGGCCACTCTTTGATGGTAAATCCCAAAGTTGTATCTACAGATCGAAGCCATACAAAGAATTCTGGACTCCGTCCAGACAATGGGAAGTTTGCGTCGGCTGTGTTTTAACTCAAAACACCAATTGGTCCAATGTAGAAAGGGTTTATCAGGGAAGCTGCTTTGAAAAACTCATGAATCCTGAATGGGTTCTTGAATGTGAAGCTGTTGAATTGGAGTCAATGATTAAAAGCGCGGGGTACTTTCGCCAAAAAAGTCGCTACCTGAAAGCTATTACAATTCATTTACTTGACCTTGAATTTGATTTTAGAGCTAGCAGTCACTTTGAATATCCTCTCGATAGAAAAGATCTTCTCAGCGTTTTGGGTGTTGGCGAAGAAACTGCTGATTCCATGCTTCTTTACGCGTTCTTGAGACCTGAGTTTATCATTGATAGTTATACGATTCGCATCTTCTCAAGGCTAATGCCCTCCACCAATCAAAAGAGAAATTATAAATTCTGGAAAGAATTCATTCAGGAGAGACTTAAGCCGGACGTTTCCATTTTTCAGGAATACCATGCTCTCCTTGTTGCTCATGCAAAGAAGTTTTACCTCGGACGGCATACCGGGGAGCACGATCAACTTCTACAACACCTTGCATTGATTCCGGCAAAATGTTCGAGGAAGAAAAATTGAGAGATCTGGAACTCACAAATACCTGAATTGTCTTCAATCGAGGTGTATAATGTGCCGATGGATAATCCCGCATTGGTGAAACCAAGACTGCAAGCGACTGTTCGAAAAATTCGAGAGGTATCCACCCTGCCTCATATCGCGCTCAAGATTATTCAACTGACCAGTGACCCAAAGAGCTCAGTCGCTCAGCTTGAAGAAGTAATCAAGAGCGATCCAGGTTTAACTGCCAAAGTTTTGAAGATGGCTAACTCGGCTCACTTTGCTTTGCGGGAAGAAGTGAAGGATATTCGAAAGGCCGTGGTCTTCATGGGCTTCAAACAAGTAAAGGACCTGGCTTTGGGAGCCAGTGTTTGCGACATATTCAAGAATAACACCCCTATTGGCCATTACACCCGATCAGGTCTTTGGCGCCACAGCGTCTGCGTAGCCATAACATCCAAGGTCATTGCTCAAAGAGCCGGAAAAGACCTGACCGACTTTGTATTCTCAACCGGTATTTTGCACGATATCGGCATCGTCATGCTTGATCAATATCTTCATGAACATTTCTATGCCTGCATGACCCACCCCAAAGCTCTTCCTCGTGGTCTACCAAATATCGAAGATGAAATCATCGGCTGGAATCATCAGGACCTTGCCAAAGAAGTGATTGCCGGCTGGAAATTGCCAGACGAGTTTACCTATGCTGTCTCATGCCATCACCGACCACAGGCAGCCAAAGGTGAGTACAGAGATTTGGTCTCAATTGTATATCTTGCCGGCGTTCTCTGTGACAGTCACAACTTTGGATACGCTGAAGCCCCAAAAGTCACGGCTCCGGAGTTTAATTTTGCCCTGCGCCAACTTGACTTCAAAAAAACTGACGTTACGGTAATTCTAGAAGAGCTTCCGGATGAATTTGAAAAGGCCCTTGACCTGATCAACATGGTGGACACCTAGAATGGATTTATTTGATCTATTAAAGGATGAAGAGACCTTTGTAGAGCAGCTCGATCTACCCGGTTTGGCGCGTGAGCATATTTTTCCGCTAATGCCTGTCGACATGGCATTCTATGATGCCTTTGGACAGCTTCAAGAGAGTTTTCCCGCCCCAGGTAGTCAGCTCGATTTTCCAGATCAGTTCGAAGCCGACGGTCACGAAAAGGATCTTGAAGGCAAAGTTTACCCGGAAGATTCACCCAACTACTACCTGCTACCGATTCATAGCCACGAAGATTATGAAGGATTCTTTCTGATCTCTCCCGCAGGCTCACGGGAGCGTGAACAAATTCAAGCTATTGGAAATACACTGGAGATGTTCGTTGTTCGAGCCCGACAAGAAAGGATTATAGACAAGGTCGAAACTCGCCTACGCCACAATCGCAACGAGCTGGAGAATCTTCGTCATCAGTTTCATAACATCAGCCTTGAAAACATTCAGAAAAACCAGGAGTTGGAAGAGTATTCAAACAAGCTTGAAGAAATGGTTGATGAGAAGACCAAAGAGCTCCAGATTGCTCTGAACAAGGCTGAAATGGCAAGTAAGGCCAAGAGTCAGTTTCTTGCCAACATGAGCCATGAGATCCGTACTCCAATGAATGGTATTATCGCCATGACAGGGCTAACTCTGGATACAGAACTGGACACGGACCAAAGAGAAAATCTCGAGATCGTTCAGACAAGTGCGTATAATCTTCTGGAAATCATCAATGACATCCTTGATTTCTCTAAAATAGAAGCCGGTAAGCTGGAGATCGAAGCCATTGATTTCAATTGCTACGATCTTCTTCGAAGCGTTCACTCTTCGCTAGCACTCAAAGCGTATGAAAAAAATCTCGAACTTCTCATTGATATAGATAAAAATCTTCCCAGTCAACTGAAAGGCGATCCTGGCAGGGTAGGGCAAATTATCATCAACATCCTTGGTAACGCGATCAAGTTTACCCAGGACGGATATGTCAGCACCCGCCTGAGAGTTGAAAATATCACAGAAAATGAATGCATCCTTCTTTTCAGTATCATAGACACAGGTATAGGAATTCCTGAAGATCGTCAGAAGTCCATTTTTGAGTCCTTTACCCAGGCTGATGGCTCAACAACTCGTCAATTCGGAGGAACAGGTCTTGGAACGACGATTTCCAAGCAATTACTCACACTCATGCATGGAGAAATCTGGGTTGAGAGTGAAATGGGGGTAGGCTCCCAATTTCATTTCAGAATTCCCTTTCAATTAGCACTAGAGTCTCAACCGATGCAATTTGTCTCCCACAAGAAGGAAGTCTGGATTGGCTCTAAAAATCGACACATGAGCGGTTTGCTGGAAAAGTACCTGAGCGAATGGTTGGAAAGCCCTATTCAAAGATTTAAACAGGCTTCAGTCCTGCATGAAGCATTGAATCAATCCACCCCGGCCTGCATTGTGCTGGACGAGAGTTTTCTGATTGATGAAGATGATTTTCTTGAGAATTTACAGGCTCAAACACCGGATAGTCCACCTGGAATTGTTTTCTGTTTCAATAGAATGAGCCAGGGTCTTCTGGAACACGCCAAAGAAGTACTTCCTCGGGTAAATGCCTGCAAGAAACCTCTTATGCCTGACGAATTTTGCGAGATCATTTTACATTCCATGGGTCAACAGACAAAGACTCGCAAAAAGGTCAGGGAAAAGATCATTTCTGATGACAAGCCCCACTCACTGAAAATCCTGGTCGCTGAAGACAATGCGATGAACCAGAGAATTATTCAAAAGCTACTCACGGATGCAGGTCACAAAATGCAGCTGGTCGAAAATGGAAAAGTCGCTGTTGACATGTTTCGAAATGAAGGCTGGGATCTCGTATTTATGGATATGATGATGCCTGTTATGAACGGACTCGAAGCGACCTGCACAATCCGTGAAATTGAAGCTGAACGAAAAGAGCTGGACCCAATTCCCATTCTGGCAATGACAGCGAATGCTCAGAAGGAAGACCGGGATGCCTGCCTCAGTGCAGGAATGAACGATTTCTTAACCAAACCAATTCAGGCAAAACTGGTACTTACCAAATTACAAGACTACAAAAACAGAGTGACTGATGATGGTGAAATTCTGGATTCTGGATTTGATTTAATGACCAGGGAAGACTTTGAGTCGCTCACCAAAGAATACTCCGAGATGGCATTTGAAGAGCTTGAAAAACTGATTTTAGCCATGGAAGATTCACTTCCTCAGCTTAGAAAATTATTGCGCAGAAGGAAGGCCCAGGATGCACTGGTTCTGCTTTACCAGATTAGTGATCAAATTGTCTTTCTGCCTGCGGAAGGGTTACGAAACAGACTCAATGCTCTGGTGAAGCTCGTTGATTGTGAAAAGCCTGAGTTTATGCAAGCCACAATGAGCTGCAAAGAACTTCAGGACTTGTGGTCCAGTGAAAGTCCTGAATGGAAAGAAACACTTGAGCGCTACAAGCACTAAACGATATCAGGATATACTTAGTCAGGGCCCCTGGCTTCTTTTACGAATTCAAGAAGATTTCACAATCAGTGAGATTATGGGTCAAGAACTCAGTAACTTCCCCTTTCGTGAAAATGAGTGGAAAGATGTGAGTGCGCGAATCATCTTCGAAGAGGCTCCTGATTTCATAGAAGCAATACAGCTGTGCCTGGAGAGTCAAAAAATAGTAACGGGTGATTTACAATGGGCTGGACTTGTCTACTCCACCCGCATCAATCCAGTACAAGGCAAACATGGGCTGGAAGTCCTGGTTTTGTGCCTTGATGTTTCTTCTCAAAAGAAAATGGAGGGTATGCTAAGAGAGAATGAAGAGAGATTTCGCAGACTCGCTGAAGTTGCTTCCGAGGGAATCGCTATCCTGGAAGAAGGACGAATCGTCGACGCAAATCCTTCTCTCTCAAGGTGCTTTGGATATCCACTCTACCAAATCCTGGGAACCAACTTTCTTGATCTGGTTCATAAGGAAGACGAAGTTAAACTCAAAGCAGCCCTGGAAGTAGCTGATGAGGGACAATTAGAGATTCGATTTAATCGAAGTGATGATGAGTCCTTCCCCGCAGAACTTGGAATCAAACCTCTCACTGAAGTGAGCGTACCCACACTGGTCGTTGCTCTTCGAGACATCAGTTCTAAAATCGAAGCTCGCAATGCAATTCAGGAGAAGCAGGACGAACTGGAGAAAATCAATCTTCGTCTCAGGGCAACCAACGAAGAGTTAACCAGAACCTATGAGGACCTGAAAAAAGCTACTGAAAATCGGAAACAGATAGAGCAACAGTTCATCCAGGCAGAGAAAAGCGCTTCGCTGGGTATGATGGCTGCGGGAATCGCACACGAAATCTCCCAACCTCTAAACGCCTTGAAAATTAAGATCGACGGAATGGAGTACTGGCTGGACAAGGGCAAAAGTCTTGATTCCCCTACGGTGAGGGACAAACTGGCCAAAGCCAGCACGCACATTGAGAAAATCACTCAGATTGTGCAACATACACGCTCCTTGTACCAGGATCAGGATCTTCCCGAGCTTAAACAGGTGAATCTCAACGAAAGAATCGAAGAGGCACTTTCCCTTGTTAGAAGCCAACTCAAGAAGACAGGAGTTCAGCTCAAAGTGGAGCTGAGCCCCTCTTTACCTCCTGTCAACGCCCACCCCATCCAGGTCGAACAAGTAGTTCTCAATCTACTGCAAAACTCACGACAAGCCTTGCAAACGGTGAATAAGAGTGAAGCCTGGATAAGAATCCAAACCAAAACTCATAGAAAAACTGTCCAGATTTTGGTTGAAGACAATGGACCGGGAATAGAGAACATCGATCATATCTTCGACCCCTTTTACTCCGGAGAAGCCCCGGGAGCGATGGGCTTGGGCCTTTCAGTTGTTAACAACTGTGTCCAGTCCTGGGGAGGGAAAATCAAGGTTGAAAATCGAAAAGAGAATGGCGCCAGATTCCTTATTGAACTCCCCGTAAAGTAAAGGTATCTTGAAGCCATGCAAATACTGCTGGTGGACGATGAACAAAACTCCCGCGAAAGTGTGGCGGAATTCCTGACGGAAATGGGTCATGAAGTCATTGAGGCTGACAATGCGGGTACAGCAGTCAGAATTCTGAAAGAATCTTCCTTCCCTCTTGTTATCACTGATATTCAGATGCCAGGCATGAGTGGAATTGAGCTACTGGAGTGGATTCAAAAGTCAAACCTCTCCAATTGCAGTGTTATTGTCTACACCGGTCACGGAGATGTCAATTCGGCCGTTTCAGCTCTTCGTTTGGGAGCATTTGATTATCTCCAGAAGCCGATTCAGGTTAGTGAGCTTGCACATCTGGTATCCAAGGTGGAAGAAAAGTCCAAATTCTCGGATACCCAAGAGAGTCGAAAGCAAAATCAGGCTGTAAAAAGAGCGGGTTCACCTTCTCAGACTTACAATTCGAGCCAGATTTTTTTACGGCCCAGCCTGGAACATATCCAGGATCAGATTCGCATCTACTCCCAGGATCCGGACGTTCCCGTCATTATCGAGGGAGAAACTGGCACTGGAAAGGAACTGGTAGCCAAACAGATTCATCAAAGAACCTATGCACCCAAGGATAAGCCCTTTGTGGACATCAATTGCGCAGCACTTTCCAACGAACTTTTTGAGTCAGAACTGTTTGGTTATGAAAAGGGAGCTTTCACGGGTGGAAAACCGGGTGGCGAAGTTGGGAAAATGGCACTGAGCGCAGATGGCACACTCTTTCTTGACGAGATTGGAGACATGCCACTTCCATTGCAACCCAAGCTCCTGCGGGTACTTCAAGACAGGAGTTACTACAGGGTAGGAGGACTTCAAAAAGAACCCTTTCATGCCAGGGTCATCTGTGCCACAAATCGTAATCTCTCACAAATGGTTGAATCAGATTTGTTTCGGCGTGATTTGTTTTATCGCGTGAATGTAGCTCACATCTACCTCCCACCGCTTCGAGAAACTCCTGATGACATCCTGCTTTTAGCTCAGGAGTTCCTCCTACGGGAATCAAGAAAGCGAAACAAGAACTTTCAGGGTATTTCGCAGGAAGCCGGAGAGTTACTGGAAGCTTATCAGTGGCCCGGGAACGTGCGAGAACTTGAAAACACAATAGAACGCGCAGTCCTTGTTAACGATAGCTCATTGCTTAAGATAGAGCATCTCCATTTTCTCAATTCCAGACATCTTGTTCAAAAGCCATCAGCACCACGCGAAGAACTCCCTACCTCAGTTGCTGGAAAACTTATTCCAGGTTCTCTGCTCTTACCTGACAAGGCATTCAATCTGGACGATATGGTTTTGGAGATTGTAGACAAAGCACTTAAAAAGTTTGATCAGAACAAGGCTCGCACAGCACGCTATCTGGGCATATCCCGAACTTCGCTCTACAGCCGACTCAAACATTTGAAGAAAAACGAGGAAAAAAAGTAATTTATGAACCTGCTCTATTTATCCCCTCATTTCCCTGAGAACTTCTATCTATTTGCACTTCGCGCAGCTCAGCAGGGAATCAAAGTCCTTGGTATTACCGACAGGAACTGGTCAGATTTACCACATGACTTGGCAAATTCACTTCATGACCATGAACGAATATCCAGTTTCAATAATAAGAGAGAAGTTTTAGATGCAACTCATCGGCTCTCTCATAGAAATGGAAAAATTCATTGGGTTGAGTCGCATCTAGAACCCTGGCTGGAAATCGAAGCAGCCATACGTCACGAATTTCTAGTTCCTGGTCTTCAACCTCCCAACCTTGACAAGGTAAAGCGCAAATCCGTAATGAAAAAGGTCTTTGCTCACTCCGGATGTCGAGTTGCGAAGTCCTGCCTGCTCAATTCCTCAAATGACCAAGCTGTCTATCATTTTCTCAAGGAAAACCCTTATCCCATAATTATTAAACCAGATTGTGGTGTCGGGGCAATTGATACCCACAAGATTGAAAGTGACGAACAACTCGAGAGTTTCCTGAAGAATCGCGCACCAATCGTTTACATCGTTGAAGAGTTTATTGATGGGCAGATTGTCACGTTTGATGGTTTTTGTGACTACCGGGGAGAGGTTGTTTTCTGTACTTCGCATCAGTACAGCTTCGATGCAAGACAAATAGCAAATGAGGGAATTGATTTTTATTATTACAATGTCCGTGAACTCGATCCGGACCTTGCTCAAAGAGGCTATGAAGCAATCCGCTCCCTTGGAATTCACAACAAATTCTTTCATCTGGAGTTCTTCCGCTGCCCTGACGAATCATTGGTCGCTATAGAAATCAACCTTCGCCCACCCGGTGGACTCAGTACAGACATGATGAACTTTGCTCATGATATCGATATTTACAATCTATGGGCTCAAGCACTGCTCCAGGAAAACAGCTCTTTTCGGTATGAAAGAAAATACCATTGCGCTCATGTATCCAGGCGAGATCGCTTCTATGATAGCTACTTCTACTCTCATGAAGAGCTCTGTGAGAAATATGCCTCAGTACTTTGTCATTATCAAAGACTCAATCCACTTTATGCTCAGGTAATGGGTGAACACGCCTATCTTGTACGCTCCCCTCACATGGAAGAAATCCATGAGATCGCGCAGAACTTCCACAAAAGAGCCTAGCAGGGAGAAGAATTATGAATCTTAATGTAAGTTTGGCCAATATCAAATTTGATCATCCCGTATTTAATGCCTCTGGTCCCCTCTGCACCACCAAAGAGGAACTTCTTGCGCTTGCCAGGAGTAACTCCAGTGCAATTTTAAGCAAATCCTGTACACTTGAAAAACGGGACGGGAATCCAAAGCCCCGATACAAAGAATTTGATCTGGGATCAATCAACTCCATGGGACTTCCCAATCAGGGTTACGAATTTTATCTGGAAGAACTGGAGAGCTTGCAAGAGTTTCAAAAACCTCTCATTGCTAGTGTAAGTGGCATGAGTCAGTCAGAAAATGCCCACATGCTTCGCGCTTTTGACAAGTGCAATTGGCTTGATGCAATTGAGCTCAATCTATCCTGTCCGAATGTAATTGGAAAACCGCAAGTTGGTTATGACTTCCAGGAGTCAAAGGAGAGAATGCGTGAAGCCAGAGCACTCTATCGCGGTGTACTTGGTGTAAAACTTCCGCCCTATTTTGACTTTGCTCATTTTTTGGAAATGGCAGAAGTTCTGAATCAGTCCGGGGTCAACTTTGTCACTTGCATTAACAGTCCTGGAAATGGCCTTGTCATAGATGCTGACAGTGAGTCCACGCTGATTCGACCAAAGGACGGTTTTGGTGGGATTGGTGGCAAGTTGATCAAACCATTCGGATTATCCAATGTTCGCAAGTTTCGGGAACTTCTTAATCCGGAGATACAAATCATTGGAGTTGGTGGAATCGCCTCCGGTACAGATGTCTTTGAGTATTTGCTTGCAGGAGCTGATCTTGTACAGGTTGGTACGGCCTTTATGCAGGAAGGCAGTGGAATTTTTGAAAGACTTGCAACGGAACTTCAGGAGTTGATGAAAAACAAAAACTACTCAGAGATTTCCCAGTTTCAGAATCAGTTGAAAACGGCCGGCCCGGTTGAATCTGGTTATTAGTTAAACCACTTTCACAACGATCATGGTGCGATCATCAACCTGAGCTCTGTTTCGAATAAAGCTCTCTATATCCTCACTAATCGCTTCTTTTATCTGGGGAGCTGTATTACCCGAGTGCTCCTTGAGCTTTTGGGCCAGACGCTCTTCACCGTACATCTCCTGCTTTTTGCCTTCAGCCTCGAGCAAACCATCCGTAAACAAAAGAAGAACATCCCCTGATTCAAATTCCATACTGCTAGCCTGAAACTCCATCGGTGAGATTAATCCGCAAGGGGGATCATCAGTCCCGATGAGCTCAACCTCACCCGTACAGCTTCGATAGAGCATCATTCCATGATGGCCTGCACTTGCGAACTCAAGTTTGTTGGTTGCCAGATCAAAATTGGCCACAAAACAGGTAATAAAAGTTTCATCCGCCGTAGTTTCACACAACATGGAATTGAGATTTCCAAGTAGTGTTGCTGGGTCCGTTGTAAGCTGGCAGGCTGTTCTCAAAGCCGCCTGAGAAGCAACCGCGATGAGTGCTGCAGGAAGACCCTTTCCACTGACATCGGCGATTACATAACTGCGATTTCGCTCACTTTCTGAATAAAGTTCATCAAAGAAGTCTCCACCAAGTTGCCTTGCAGGAATCCAAAGAGAACTTGCCTGCAATTTTCCCGCTGGAGGACGCAAACGTTCAGGGAGAAGTCCTTGTTGAATATCGTGGCCAATCTTGAGCTCGCCTTCCAACTTTTCTCTTTCTTCCCTCTCTCGTCGACCCATTTCTTCCAGGAAAACCATATTGACTGTATTTTTGATGATCTCAGGAGTAAATGGTTTGGTTACATAATCAGCAATTTTCAACGATCGACCAATCTTGCGATCCATTTCTGACGTCTTTCCAGTAACCATGACCACAGGAATATGCTCGGTCTCCTGATTCTTTTTGAGGGCTCGGCAAAAATCCCAACCATCCATTTCAGGCATGGAATAGTCACTCAAAATTAAATCAATATTCTCTCGTTAAGCAACTTCAAGTCCCTCTTTACCATTAACAGCCTGAAACACTCGAAATCCCTCAGCTGTCATTGGTGCTCTTAGTAGTTCTCTGGAGATACGAGCATCATCAACCACCAAGACTTTTTTACGATCTTTCCCACGATTTCGCTTGTAGTACTTTAACTTCTGCTGAACTTCATGAAAATCAATGGGTTTGGTGATGTAGTCAGCTGCTCCCAATGAAAGTGCCTTTTGAATGTCGTCAGCCTCGACAAGTGCAGAGGTTACAAGGAAGGGAATATTCGCACACCCTTCCTTACCATTTTCACAAGACATCACTTCAAAACCAGACTGCTCCAACTTACCTGTCACAATACGATTTTGAACTCGATCGTCTTCTGCGAAGAGAACCCTGACTGTTCCCCCGTTAGCACGATGAACAACACCCATTAACATGGCATCCGAAACAGGAGAAGGTAAATAGTCATCGGAAGTGATGTTCCAGGCTTGCTTTTCTTTAGCTAGTCGGTAGAACAAAATGCTGTAACCAAAACTGGAGCCTACCTGATCACTCAACCACAAAATCGGCTGTTCCTCCCCTTTTTCGAGCATTGCTTCATAGCTGAAAAACAACATCCGGGGTTTTAAGTCAATGATTTGTTGAAGAATTTGACTCATGTCCAGGTTCTAAATCGAAAGAAGCTGAACTTTTTCCTCTTTCGCTGTAAGAAGTGCCTGGATTTTGTGAGCACATGAGCTATCAGTAGAAGTAAAGAGCACCAATATCATTGTCTAATCCTCCGGTCTCCTGTTAGCGAAATTTAGGTCCGTGCAGGGTCAATTCATCGATCAAATCTCTCAAGGCATCTACTGTGGCTAGATCAAAGGCAACGGGTCCACCGGGATGCTTCTCCCAGGCATAATTCAAGGCAGAAGTTGAGTTCACCCTCACCAGACCCGGTTCATAATCGAGAGAGCGAATACAGTCATAAACTTCACTGGCGCTACCGCCCTGGGTTCCTACTCCCGGAATGAGAACTGCTACCGGTTTCCCGCTTTCCTTGAGGATGCGAAAGATACTTTCGAGCTCCTTGAGGTTTGTTCCACCAGCTACGATTCCCAGACCAGGTTCGAAGTTGTCCAGAAGAAGCTTTAAAACATGTTTGTACAGAGGTTCACCCTGAACCTGAAGGTCTTGAATATCCCTTGCTCCGGGATTGCTTGTTCGCACAAGAACATATACGCCCTTACCCTGCTTCAGGTATTTCATGAATGGCACCACGGAGTCCCAGCCCATATAAGGATTGATTGTGACTGCATCCACACCCATAACGTCAAACACACTGGTAGCATAAGCTTCGGAAGTGCGACCTATATCTCCGCGTTTGGCATCCAGCAAAACAGGGATACCCATCCCCTTCATGTCTTCTATGATGTCCTGCAAGGCCTCCAAACCCTGGACTGCATATTGCTCGAAAAAAGCAACATTCGGCTTAAACAGGGAAGGGTAGATTTCTCTACGATGCATCTCTTGAAACATGGCACCGTAAAATCGGGTAATCACTCTGCGCACCGAGCCTTCCATGGGAATTCGTGCCAGGATTGGATCCAGTCCCATGGAAACTATATTGTTCTGCTCAAGAGACGCATTCACTAAAGTTTGTGAAAAATCCATCAGGAGTTCTCTCCCCACTTCTGTGGTTCATCTCGCCATTGCAGAACTGTTTGGACCTGCTCTTCACTTAAGGCCCCTTCTTCGCTCCCCACACTTAAAAGTTCATCCAGTGTTAAAATTGGATGAAATGGCGTTCCAGCCTCTTTGAATTTCTCTCTGACAGATTGATGTCCATAATCAAAGATGCTCAAGCAGCCAACGCAGTTAAGCTCAGCTTCCTGAAGTACCTGAATCGCCTTGAGAGCGCTCCCTCCGGTAGTCACCAGATCCTCAATCAGAAGTACTTCCTGTCCGGGAGAAAAATCACCTTCAATCAACTTGCCAGTTCCATGGGCCTTCCCTTTAGAACGCACGTAAACCATTGGCAATTCAAGATTCTGAGAGAGCCAGGCCGCATGAGGAATTCCGGCGGTGGCTGTGCCAGCTATTACTTGAGCAACAATGGAGTGTTTTTTCATCAAAGCGACGAATTCTCTCATGACCATCTCCCTTAACACAGGATGGGAGATCACTTTTCGATTGTCACAGTAGATGGGGCCCTTAAGACCACTTGCATACTGAAAGGCCTGTTTCGAATCGGAGACAATGCTGACCGCTGAAATGCCCAGCAGAGAACTGGCGATCTTCGAAGAATTGCTCAGATCAGACAAATTGAATATTCTCCTTTTCAATAATCATTTCACAATAATGACATTGAAATTCAAGCAAGTCACTATTCAGATTGTAAAACCTTGTGGGCATACTTTCATGATTTGTGATGCAACCTGCGTTATTGCAGGAAATAACATTCTGGATTTCTTCTTCGATGGATAGCTGATATTTATCTACAATCTTGTAGTTTCGAATCACCGAAATGCTCGCATTGGGTGCAAGTAATGAAATTTGATTGAGTTCTCTTTGGGTGAGATAACCGTTACTGATTTTAATAATGTCTTTCACTCCGATTCTCGAGGATTCGAAGTTACAGCCAATCATTACCTTGCAACGGCCTTTTTGAATATGCTCCACTAACTTGAGAATTTCCAGTACCTTAAGAGCTTCACCAGCCTTAATGTGATCAATCACCGTACCGTTTTGAATGAATTCTATTTGTTTGGCCATTTTATGTTTTTCGTGTGCTTCCACACTTATCCTTTGAGCTTCTCTCCACCAAGTAGTAGATAAATCAATGCTTCTCTAACCACAACACCGTTCTTGGCCTGCTGAAAATAAACAGCATGCTCACTGTCATCCACATCAGGATTGATTTCATCTACACGAGGCAAAGGATGCATGATCTTGAAGTTTTCCCGTACAGAGGAAATATCTTTCCTGGAGAGTTGATACAAGCCTCGTACTTGTGAATATTCCTTTTCATCCGGAAATCTTTCTTTTTGAACTCTCGTCACATACAAAATATCAAGTTCATCGATGATCTGCGGGTAATTTTCGAGGATATGGTATCTAATTCCCTTGCTTTCCAGGTGTCGCAAATATCTTTTAGGTACCGAAAGAGTTGGATGAGAAATGAAGAACAACTCCACATTGAAGTGACTTAGACCCATCAAGAGAGAATGAACTGTACGCCCGTACTTTAAGTCACCCAACATTCCAATTCTTAAGTGATCCAGTCGCCCCTGGGTCTGCATCACCGTATACAAATCAAGAAGAGTCTGAGTGGGATGCTGGTTTGATCCATCGCCGGCATTAATCACAGGCACATCCACTATCTCACCGGCATATCGAGCGCTTCCTTCCCAGGGTGCTCTCAGAGTCATGATATCGCAGTAACCCTCAAGGATTCGCAGTGTATCCGAAAAACTCTCGCCCTTGAGAAAAGAGGAGTTCTTGAGATGAGAAAAACCGATAACATTTCCCCCGAGACGTTTCATCGCCACGTTGAATGAGATCTTGGTCCGAGTGCTGGTTTCGTAGAATACCGTAGCCAGGATTTTTCCTCGAAGGTAGTCGTGCTTTTGACCATCTTGCTCCAATTGCGCGGCCGTCTGAATAATGTGAAGGATTTCCTCACGACTGAAATCATTGATTGAAATTATGTCTTTCGAACTCAGCACAAATCTTCCGCTTCAGGACACGGTTTTGTATGGCTACCTGAGCCCGGATACTATCTTTTGAGAGGTTTGAAGTCAAAGACTTTTTTCGAGCTTTTCATGGTAGCTCGCAAGGAAAGGGGCTAACTTTCCTGAAGTGCTTTTTCGATTTGAATTCTTCGTTCGTGGGCGTCTTCGCTCAAGAGCATTCGTTTGACAGCCCGGGACTCTTCCTGGACCCATTGATTTGCGCCTGGATCTTTCAGTAAATGTCCCGTAAGTATGCACACAGCCAACTCATTTTCCTTCAAAAGCTTCTTCTCTTTGAGTTGATTCAAACCTGCAAAACTTACACAACTGGCTGGCTCTGCTCCAATTCCTGATCGATCTACGTGAAACTTTGCCTCCACAATTTCGCTCTCACTCACCTCAAGAACTAATCCATCACTTTCTCTTAAGACCTGAAAGGCCTTTTGCCAGGAAACAGGATTTCCTATTCGAATTGCAGTTGCAAAGGTTTCAGGCTCCATAGCTTTTAGTTGATCGAATCCTTTCTCCATCATTTCAAAGAACGGGTTGGCACCTTGAGCCTGGACCACACAGAATCGAGGTAATTTGCTAATGAGTCCCCGGTTTTTTAATTCTCTTGCAGCCTTACCGATTGCTGAAATATTTCCCAGATTTCCGCCGGGAAGAACAATCCAGTCGGGAACCTTCCAATTCAATTGCTGAAGTATCTCAAAAAAGATTGCCTTTTGACCTTCCAGACGAAATGGATTGATGGAGTTCATTAAATAAATCCCCAAATCCTCACAGCTCTTTTGTACTTCAACTAGAGCATCGTCAAATGAACCCTGTATCTCCAAAATGGTAGCACCATAGGCCAGCGCTTGAGAGATTTTTCCCAGAGCGATCTTTCCAGCTGGCAGAAAGACCAATGGTCGCAAGCCTGCAACACGGGCAAAACTCGCCATAGATGCAGAAGTATTTCCAGTAGAAGCACAGGCAACTGCCTGGAATCCAAATTTTTTCGCCATGCTTGTTGCGGTACACATACCACGATCCTTGAAGGAGCCTGTCGGATTTTCACCCTCATGTTTGAAAAACAGCTGATCATGGTCACTGACTTCACTAAGATATTTAGAATCATAGAGATTCGTATTTCCCTCTCCCCGGCTTACCATTTCTTCTTCACTAAGTGGGAGAATCCATTCCCGAAATCTCCAGACTCCAGAGTTGTCCAGCTTCTCTCTGGAAATCAATCTTTGATCAAGAATTGAGAAATCCAGACCGCACTTGGAAGAGGCTGGGGGGATTACTTCCAACAGGCCACCATCCGGTGAGTAGGGTGCCTGATAGTCCATTGAGTATTGTTTGTCAGTTTTTAAGCAACGCAAGCTCCACTTTTCACTCACAAGGAATCTCCTTAGCCCCTTCCAAATCTACGGCTGTATCGTATACCGTCATCTCCAGAGAGTTTCTGTGAAATACATCTCTGGCAATCGCAATGGCTTGCTCTCTGTCTTTGAGGTCTTTATGAATTACCAGAATAGAAGGACCAGAGCCGCTAAGGGTACAAGCCAGTGCTCCAGCGTCAATGAGCTCTCTTTGCAAGGTATCGAAACCTGGAACCAGACTGGCTCTTTCCGGCTCAACGATCACATCCCGAATAGCTTCCCCAAAGGCTGGCAAATCACCTTCGTACAGAGCACTCACCATTCGAGTGCATCGACCAAGATTATGAATATGAGCGCTGATTGTGATCAATTCAGGCACCAGCTCCCGAGCCATTTTTGTAGAGACTTCCAACCCGGGTTTCAAGATGGTGAGGGGGATCTCCATGCGCGGCTCGATTCGAACGTAGCGTAGTGGATTGTACTGTTCAATGACAACAAAGCCTCCCATGAGCGAAGGGGCTACATTGTCGGCGTGAAACCCTGCAACGCCCTCTTCTGCCACTGCACAGCATTGCAAAAGGATATCTTCAGCAAGATCCACTTCACTAAGTAGACTCACTGCTCTGGCTGCCGCCGCTGCACTTGCTCCGGAGGAACCAAGTCCAGAATTTAGTGGCATCCCCTTCTCAAGCACCATTTCAATTTGAAAACTGTCTCCTCGCTTTTGCAGCTGCTTGAGAACCTCGAGGGCTGCCAAGCCAGCCGTATTCTTTGAGGCATCCATTGGAAGTCTACCTTCATCACGGAGAATTGAAGTGATTTTCACTGCTGGTTCACCAGCCAATCGAGTGACTTCAACCGTATCTCGAGGAGATTGAAGAGCCAACCCAAAGACATCAAACCCGGGACCTACATTTCCGCTGCTGGCGGGAGCACTCACTCTTACCTTGTTTTTCATAATCTAATCCAAATAATTGTTTTGCTGCAGATATTCTGCGATTAAAACTCCACCACCTGCTGCTCCCCTGAGAGTATTGTGCGACAAGCCCACAAATCGAAAATCAAAGACATTGCAGGACCGAAGACGCCCCACATGAATGGCCATACCCGAATCCGATTCACGGTCGATCCTGGGTTGAGGTCGATCCTCATCCTGATGACAGTGAATTGCCTTTTTTGGAGAAAGTGGCAAGGAGCAGCCGGCTTCAAATTTTTCCCAACAACTCCAAATTTCCTTGAGGTCTACATCTGAGTTCTTCAGCTTGACCGATACACAAGCCATGTGTCCATCAAGCACAGGTACACGGTTGCAGTGGGCACTAATCACAAGATCTTTCCTGTTCTCAATCTGTCTGCTTTTTGGAACGTAAGAACCCAATAGCTTTAAGGGTTCAAGCTCAGTCTTTTCTTCCTCTCCACGAATCAATGGGACCACGTTTTCAGTCAGGCTCATTGCAGACAACCCTGGAAAACCCGCCCCGGACAAGGCTTGCATAGTGCTTACTATGAGGGACTCAATTTCAAACCCGGACTTCTCCAGCACATACAGTGGCAAGAGGTAACTTTGAATAGAGCAGTTAGGCTTGGTTACAATAGCTCCTTTCCACCCTTTGATTTCTCTTTGACTTGCCAACACTTCCAGATGTTCAGGATTGATTTCCGGTATCAACACAGGAACGAGTGGATCGCTTCTAAAGGCTGATGCATTGGAGACAACAAATTTGCCCTGCCGTGCGTAAAATGGCTCCCACTCTCTTGCAAGGTCTGAATCTACAGCACTGAAAACAAGTCTTACTTCTTCACTGACCTCTTCAATCCCTATGAGCTTTTTATTGCGAACATTGTCGGGAATTGCATCAGCACTCAGCCAGCGCCCACTCACTGCTTCAAAGTAGCTTTTATCTTTAGAGCGCTCACTTGCAGCAAGATCTTTGATTTCAAAATATGGGTGATCCTGAAGCAACTGAACATACCTTTGACCAGCCATTCCAGTAGCGCCGAGGATAGCTACCGGTATCTTCCTCGAAGTCATCAATTCCTCTCTTTCCCCATCGATTGAATTGCACTTAACATATCATGAAACAAGCCAAGAGCAGTGATTTCTCTACCTGCTCCGGGACCCTCAAGAAGTAGATAGGGCTTATAAATGTCTGTGAAAAACAAAACTCGATTATTCTCTCCAGAGCCTCTCAGAAAGCTGCTTTGTTCAGGGCTGAAGAAACCAACTTTGCATCCTTCCTTACTCAAGTTCAAGCCATAGCAGATGGGAAGATCCAGGCCTATGGATCGACCATTCAGCGAATCCATAAACTCGTGAACTGACACTCCTTGCTCACAAGAAAAGAATGGCTCGAATTCAACATCACTCTTCTCTCGACTCCAACCCAGAAGACGACTCAGAATTAAACCCTTGCGAAGTACATCGTCTCCCCCAAGATCTTCTCTGGGATCTGGCTCGGTGTATCCAAGTTTATGGGCTGTTTTTACAAGAGAGGAAAAGTCATTGCCCTGATTCAAACCACTGCACAGGTAGGCAAGTGTTCCCGAAACCACTCCTTGTATAGAATGAATCTTTTCCCCCAATTCATGAAGGGTTAATAGTTGATGAAGGACCGGTAAGCCTGCACCAACAGTCGACTCGATTCGCATTCTCTGCTTCAAAATTGAATCATACAGCTTCGTTACCTTTTCATATGGCTCACAAAGAGGCTTCTTGTTCGCACTGATCACCACATGATTCAACTCAAGAGCTCTTTGAATCAAATCAAGCATCCCGGTCTCAGCCGTAGCATCAATGAAAATATGTAATTCGCGCTGATTTAATGACTCTATCCATTCCACAGGATCTGGTCGGTCTTTCGCAAACTCCGGATTTTTCTTCTCCAAACAACTTCCCCTACTCCAACTGCGAGATCTAAAAACTGTTTGAAAGCGAATCTGCGAATTATTGGCCAATCGATCTTGAACCATATGAAAAAAACTCTCGCCTACCTGACCAAATCCAAACAGATGAAGTGCTACGTTCATAGGCTTCCTTTCAGGATTCCAGATGGAATTGATTGTGCACCACCTGTAAGGCTCGAGCCCTGTCATGATCATAGACAAGAAAGGAGATATTCAACTCACTGCTACCCTGAGCAATCATCAGTACATTTATTTTTGCATCCCCAAGTGCCTGAAAGAGCTTTCCGGCAACACCCGGCTGCCCACTCATGCCCTCACCTACGAGTGAAAGCACACTGACACCGCAGAGCAAATCTACGCTTTGAACTTGTCCTTTGTGAATCTCTAATTCCAGCTCTTCGCCAAGGGCCTTCTGAGCCTTCTCTCCATCACTCCCTGTAATCGTCATGCAGATATTCTGCTCGCTGCTGGACTGGGAAATCATGAGTACATTAATCCCTTCGCGAGCAACTCTGGAAAAGACTCTACCTGCCACTCCAGGAACACCAATCATCCCATCCCCCTGAACTGTGAGCATACAGACGCTCTCTATAGAGGTAATAACTCTTGCCGGATGCTCTGGATCATCGGATTTCGCCCCGACCATCGTTCCCGGATGCTCGGGTGAATAAACATTTCTAATCCTGGCGGGGATCGACTTTAGCTTCAGTGGATGAATCGCTACAGGATGAAGAACTTTCGCACCGAAGTAGCTCATTTCAGCAACTTCACGATAGCTTAGTCGAGAGTGTATTCGCGCTTCCTTCACTACTCGGGGATCGGTGGAGAGTATCCCGTCAACTTCTTTGAGAAACCAAACTTCCCTGGCATCCAGGCAATAAGCAATCAATGATGCGCTCAAATCCGTTCCCCCTCGACCCAGAGTCGTTGTCTCACCATCAGAGGTTGCCCCTGTAAACCCGGGAATAATCCAGACTTGCCCTTCTTGATTTAGAGTCCGCTTCACCAATTTTTTGGTTTCTTCATAGTCTGGATACGCATTGGAGAATTGTTTATCTGTTCTAATCAGATCCTGGGCCATGAACCAGGAACCTTTCAGGCCCCTTTCCTGTATCAAAGCACATAGAATCCGGGCACTCCACCTTTCTCCATGACTCACAAAGTAATCTCTCGCTCGAAGTGTACATTCTCTAAGCGCACTCATGGCCTTGAGCATTCCCATGAGCTCTTGAAACTCTTTCTCAAACTCCTGAAGCGTCACTTCTTTGCTTGTGCCAAGAATTTCCTCAATCAGCTCAAGATGCTTGCTATGAACCTCTTGCATGGCCCTTTCAAATTCCTTCTCTTTTCCAAGTGGTGCAGCAGAGGATGACTCCAAAAGCAGGTTTGTGACTCCCATCATAGCGCTCACCACAACACACAATTGATCCTGACTGTTTCTTTCGATCCACTCAAAAGCATTGAGGAAGTTTTTGGCATCTTGCAAGGAAGCGCCTCCGAACTTTAGTACCAACATGAATCCTGCTCCTGTTTCAACTTTCTAGAACTATCGGCAGAATCAGAAATTTAAGGCAAGGTCGCAGCAATTTTGTTTATAATCCGCAAATGCAGTGGAAAGAATCAGTCTTGGCAATATTCCTGTTTCTATTGAGTGCTTGTGGCAGTTTGCTTGTTACTCACCCAATGGATATTACTCGAACGAATGCGTCCTTTCAGGAAAACAAACTCAGCGGGGTCCTGCGCTTGCCACTCACAGCCATCGTGACCCATTTCACTCCCAAAGATGAAAATGAAAAGCGCTCCGACAGTGAAGATGTCCTCAATTACCTGAAGACCAATTTCGAACTCTTGCACAATCATCTCGAGACACTTCCCTGGGAGAAGTTTGAGCTGATACAAAATCCTGAAGACGAGACGGAATTCTTTTTGAATTTTGAAGCTTCCACGCCGGAGGAAGGAACCCTGCATCTCAAAAATCACGTCTTTATCGACAAAGCTCCCCTTCAAAAGAATATGGTCGAGATTGCCTTTTCAAGTGAGCGGACAGAGAGGTTTCTTGCTGCATTTGACATGTATCTGATCCCTTTGCGAAAAACTTCTCCAAAGCAAGAATTGATCGTTCAGCGTGACCCGGAAAAAGAGCAAGAGATCATTGAAGAGCCACCAGCTACCCAGGAAAATGAGGTGGGAGACAATTATCTTATTCAACTGGTAAAGTCAGGAATTGAGCACATTCTGGTAGGACCGGATCACTTAATGTTCTTACTCGCTATTTATCTGAGCACCAGAAGAAAATTGCGCCTGGCCTTTTTGTTAAGCCTTTTCACAATTGCCCATTCCGTCACTTTGTTTCTGGCTGTGCTGGAGTTATTGAGGCTGAATCCTGTTGTGGTCGAATCCATCATTGCACTCAGTATTTCTATCGTAGCCTTCAAGAATTTAAATCCTTCTAACGATGGAGAAGGAGCTTTTGAGATCTTTGTCCTGGGCTTAATCCACGGAATTGGTTTTGCTTCTGTTTTTGAAGGAGTTGGTTTGAGTGAGTGGACCCTCGCGCTTCATGTGCTTCTCTTTAATGTTGGAGTAGAAATTGGCCAACTACTTTTTATCCTGGCCATTTTCGTCATCCACTATCCCTGGAGCCAGAATCCGGTTCAATCACAAAGAATCAAAAAATACGGATCCTTTCTGATTTTCCTTACTGGACTTTACTGGTTTGGGGAGCGCTTGGCCCTGTTCTGATTCTAGGAATCAGTTTGTTCCTTCATACGAGCGCAAAGAAATTCAAGATAAATGCTGTAACATTCGGGATCAAAGATTCTGTGAAGGTCTGAAGGCAAAGTAATCTCTGCTTCCTTGACCCAGATATCCTCTGCGTACTTACGTATACGGCCCTGATGAACCATGAGAGTTAATCTAGGGAGTCGATCTCCGGGCCGATCCGGGCGAATGAGAATCAAGAGATGGAACTTCTCGTTGAGGGCCAATTCAGCCCGGTCTTCATTTCTGTACAAGAAGCGACTTTTCTTCTCTATGAGTCCTCTATCATTCAAAACAGAGTAAAGAAAATCATAAACCTGTTCGCATAGATCCTGATCTGTCATGGATTACTACTGATTTCAGTCATACAAAGCTTCGAAAAGTTTGTTTTGATGAGCTATTGAACTCTGTGCTGCCGCCGGTGAGCGAACTACTTCTTCAAGATTTCCATCCATGCCTTGAGAGATGTTTCGATCCACAACACTGTCTCTTAAATCCGTGGTTCTCTCATTCATCATGGATTGAAGATACAAGAGCTCTTCATAGATCTGACTTTGTCGAATATTCCCCCAGTCAAACTTCAGACTTTCGTTTCCGGGAGACTTTAAATCAAGAACCACTTTTACCTTTTCTTCGAGATTGTCTTCTTCGAGTAATGAAAAAACAAAGCCCAAGCCAATTTGATTAAAAATCGGGTTTTCTCTCAATTTCATGGAAAGTTCAATCCTCTTTCGAACACTCCATTCACGACTCGACTCGCAAAGCACTTTATAAAGATCCTTTAGCATATCTTCTTCTTTGGGAAGATGCCTTGCCAGGATTCCATAATCTACATTTTTGTCCTGAATAAACTCGTAGTACTTCTTACGGAGTTTGTCTATTCGAATATCCATCAACTCATGAAACACCTTGCGATGGAGAAAGACCTGGAGATTAAACCTTGTATACTTCAGTTCCTGCCCGGTGTTCAGCGAGGAAAAGTCAATCCTTGAATAGATTTGAGGATGAAGATTCAATCGAAGATGATTTTGAAGATCCTGCTGCTCATCAGGTTCAAAGATATCGTCTCTGAGATACTCTCCAAATGCCAAATCCTTGATGCCTCGTATTCTTTCCCGCCGATCCACCAAAAACAAACCACTCGAACTGACCAGGGAATCACTGTTGCCCCGAAAGAACAAACTTCTCTTTTTAGCTTTCGTAAAGTTCGTAAACAGGTAACGTGTTCTGTGATTCAGACGGGAGTAGGAAGTCAGGTTATTTTCAGTGTAGGTGGAGCCATCTCGATAGCGAAAGAAACCCAGACCAAGTTTAAAGAGTGAGTTTTCCTGATTGTACTTGTTCAGCCCTTTGAAAACCCGATGTATTCGTACCTCAGAAGCCGGCTTACCGATATCCTCACGCACAATCTGATCAGCGAGAGTTGCATCGGAATCTTTTAAATCAAAGACATAATCAACCAGGAAAACATCGCCACTTTCCTTGTGTATTCCAAACTCGGCAAGTTGCATACTCGCAAAGGCTTCCAGATCTTTTCCCAAAATATTCATCCCAAAGACCTTCATGCCCACATTAGCGTCACCACAAATGATTCGATAATCCTTGCGATGTACAGAGAATAGCCGCAGTCTGACTTTGTCTTCCTGGGCCCTGAGAACATGCACCTGAAACTCTCCACTGAGCATGTAGGACTGTGTAGATTCGTATCGGCAATACCCGCACCTTCAAAGGCCTCCAGACTCAAGAACTTAAGATCCATTCCCACCTGGAGCTTAGCGGCTTTCTCTATGATGGTTTCCGGTAACTTCCTTGGCTCAAACAGAGCCGTTCTCCATAGACTTGTTTGCTTTTGAGCCTGGGCAAAACCGGTAAAAGCCGAGAGCAGGAAGAGAAGAGCAAGGGCTAAACGCATAATCTCAGGCTACCATCCTGGACATAATTCTAGAAGCATAGCGATAACTGACTTCAGGTGGATTGTTTCCTCCGTTGTATCTGGCCAGACCTTCTTTAACCCCATGGCTGGAAATCAGTTTGTTGAGATAGCGTGCGATTCCTTTGATGTTTTCCTGGGGGTCATAGGGATTGATGTCTACAGATTGAGCAGTAGCGGGAAGAAACTGACCAAATCCGATGTCTGTGGCTGCCCCCATGACCGGAACATGACTCCTCCAATGAGTTCGCCCGGTCTCCTGAGTCATCAAACTCTTAATCAGTGCATATCGCTGTGAAGGGCTATCAAGGGCTTTCAGTTCATGGGAAGCCTCCTGCACCCATTTCTCAAAAAGCTGGGGCGTCTTACTCTGTGAAATGGTTTCCAGATGTCCCCACTTCTCCAAAGCCTGACGAAGTAAGGTGTATTCCCGAAAGAGGTATTCTTTCATTTGAGAGTTGAGTGCAAGATGCCCTGAATGGCGTGTATATGTGTATCCTCGATACAATCCCTTGAGTGCAGTCTGATAGTCACGGCGAGAGTTCATTAACCCCATACCTCTAAGGATAGTCTGGGCCGTTCCGTCATTGATTTGACTTGCTCTTCGGATAGATAGTGACATAACAGGGTTGTCTATATTTACCCTGTTTCTTGATGCTTCTTCTTCCGGCTGAGGAGATTCCTCTGTTTGCGGAGTGGATCTCACCACTTCCCTGCGAGGACGCAACTCTTCCACTCTGGGAGTCCTCTCTCTTCTCTCTGCGCTTGAAGCCTCATCTGAGCTTTCTTCAGACTCGGCTTCATCGGACCCAACAAGTTCAGTACTTTCATCCACAGTGCCTTCATCCGTACCGAAGTACTGATCTTCGCCCAACAACTTCTGAAACTCCTTGATTGCGAGATCGAGCTCCTCTAGAACCGAATCGGAGGAGGAACCATCCTTTGCGCTTTCCAACAGGAACAAATGCTCTCGCATCAAAACTCGAAGGCTGGCCTGCAGATTCGGCGTCAATTGATCACCCTCATGCCAGTCAATCTGCAAAAGGGCCAGTCTAAGGCGGCTTTGGGGAGTCAGGAGTCTTTGCTGAAATCTCTTCATTCTTTCCAGAGCTTGAGTGTATCGACTGGAATGAGCGCTCTCCCAAATCTCCTGAAAACCTGTTTCCTCACGCTCCCTTTCCCAGGTAGTAACAAACAGGTTTTGATCCTGCATTAATTCCTCAAGTGTTGTTTCTCCTGCTGTTTCCACAACATTGCCTTGAGAGTCAAACTCGAGGCCTGCGAAATAATCACGATTTGGACTATCACTGCTGCGATCTTCCACCTGCACTTGAAACAAACTCTCCTCCTGCGAGGCAATGTAGGTTGGAAAGTACTCCTCCAGCGAGAAATTACAGGGAATCAGAATCGAAAAGACAACAAAATGTGTGAAACAGAGTTTTCGCATTGAATAAGTCTACGAAAACACTGGACTATTGTTGCAAAAATTGAGGAAAAGTCAGCCTTTTCGCCCGGCTCCCAAAGAAGCTTGGACAAGGCCCTCTGAATTGGTGGTGGAACTTGATCCCTGAGCGGACTCGAGACTGTGCTCCAACCACTTCAGGGACTGGACTCGTGAGACTGGATCAGAAATATAGTAATTCACTAGACCTTCTCCATTCTCTTTCTTTTCATATCGTCCTTCGCCCCTCAGGGTTCGAAACTCAATTTGATCCGTGTCTATTTTTCTGGAATGCAAAACCAGTTGACTCAACTTCCAGGCACTCATGTCAGTGCTGACGTCCTTGACGACTGTTAGAAAAAACGATGGGATTTTCCCAAGGACTTTCACATTTTCAAGATTGACATCCTTTAGGCCCTGCAAGCGACTTTGAAGAGCTTTGAGAAACTTTTGCTGCCTTTCTACACGACCGAGATCGCCCAGTCCATCAGCCCTGAATCTCACGAAGGCTTCCGCTTTTTCACCGTCCAGAAGTTGAGGTCCTTTTTTGATATCGATTTTGAAATTCGCGCTCTTGTCTTCGTACTGCATATCTTCCTGAACTACGAGTGCGACTCCTCCAATTAAATCGATGAATTTTCGAAACAATCCTAGATCTACTACCACATGATCCTGAATTTCAAGATCAGGAAAGAGTGAAGAGACAGCCTGGCGAAGCAATTTGACTCCCCCCCAGCGGTGGGTGTGGTTCAATTTTGCACTTTGAATCTTGTTCTTCCGGTCAATGGTGACTTTGGTGTCTCGCGGAAGGGAGAGAATGCGAAGATTGTCATTCAGGGAAGAAACAAGTAGAACTGCGTCAGCCCTTCCTTCCTTTTCAACTCCAGCGAGCAAAAAGGTTTGCAGGCCTGTGGACTTCTGGATTGAATCTTGCATGCCTAAACCATCACTGGCTGAATTGGAAGCCTCTGCACTTCGGGAATCGATAACCAAGGAAGGTGATTTGGGAGCCTTCGAATTTGACCAATCGCCTTTTGCTTGAATCAGTAAATCAGATTCGGTGGTTTTCTTTGAAAAAGTCTGGGAAGGTGCATGTTCTGTATTGATGGAGACGGGATTGATGGAGGACTGACTATCACTGGCTAACTCAGGAGACTGAAGCTTTTGGACTTTACTCAGATTAGTCTGTGAATTGTTATTTTTCTGTCTATCACCAGAATCCTCCACTAGACCATTAACACTATTTTTGGGCAGGGTTGCGAGAGTCGCAGGTTCAGCGTTTTTTAGTTTTTTTTTAGCTGAAGAACTGTCTTAACAGTGGAGAGTTCCGGTGCTGACTCCAATTGAGGAGCCTTCCTGTTTTGAACAAAAGCAGCTTCACCTGAGTTGGAGAGTACCTCAGAGAGCTTTTGCAGAGACTGAGAGCCACTTTGAGTGTAAAAGCCTGCAAAACCAAGCACAGCTACCATAAAAGCGCCAATCCAGCTTCTGGAAATCCCGCTACTAGCCTTGCCAACTGTTGAAGAAAGGACTGCTGCGTTGACCTCATCAACGGGGGCATAATCCCCTTCTTCCCGGAGGCAGTCCTGCTTGCCCATGATTGAAAGCATTTTGCGAAAGACTCTTGCATCTTTTTGAGTCAGAACCAATTCTGGATGCGAGGACAAAAACTTCCTGATCTCGGTGATGTCTTTTTCTTCCCAATCATCCAGATAAGCCAGCTTTTGCATATTTGACATGGATTGGAAATTCGATGGAAGCTGGAACTCATCTTCCTGCTTTTTCGATTCACTGGCGGGAAACTGTTTTTGAAGATACTTTTGAATCTCCTGGCAAAATTTCACCCAGGCTTTGGATTCCGAGTTTTGAATCTCGCTTCGAAGGTACTTTGCAAGCTCAAGAATTTTAACCTCTCCCTTGAGGTATTCCTTCAATAACTTGGCCCGAACGCTGATGTCTTTCTCAGCTTGAATTTGCTCCAACATACAAATTGTATATCGGAGGATTTCTGAATGAGATGATACCGATTCCACAGAAAAAATATGAAAAAAACCGGCCAGGAAAACAAAAGCTGCCCATTTCAATTGATTTTGTACTGATTAACGGGAAAGCCAACGACTCAAGCTGCTAATCTTTTGGGCCTGCTCAAGCTCCAGAAATCGATATCGAAGGCATTCAAAGGAGGAATCAAAGAAAGGAGCACCGCTTCCATAGACTACCCTTTGCGGTGAAAAGTCCAAAATGAGCTTTTCAATAAAGTCCTGGCGATAGATTCCGCTGGTTTCGGCAATCACATTTTCACAGTTTTCCATCATCTGGTAAGCGGCTTCGAGATGGGCTCCACAAATATCGATTTGCCCTGCCGAGCTGACAATGAGTTTTCGCGGATAGATTTGACGGGCAAAATGTTCACATTGCTCTGCCTGAGAAAAGAGTGGGTAACCCCCCGCAACCATCACCGGTTTGTCAGTTCTATCATTCATTACAATCTGTAACAGACCCGGCTCGGTGAGTCTAAACCCGTCTTCAAAAGGATGCAAATACAGGCTCAGGCAATTCGGATGAGTCAATAAACTCGTTTTCAAAACCCCACTCTTTGCTTCCTCCAATGAAAGTCTGATACTAAAGTAATCATTTCCATGCTCACAATAGTTAGCAAGCTGCTTGTGCAGACTTTCATAACACTCTCTTGAATAGACTGGTGTCAGATTTCTGGATTTACAATCATTATCAGAAGCTTGATCCAGGTTTTGAAAATCTGGAGATACATGAAAGCGAAAATCAAGCTCGGGTGATTTCTGGATGAAGGGGTCCCTGGATTTCAAGTCCTGCTTCTCAAGGGCTCTACGAAGCAAATTTGCTTTCTTTGCTGGTAACAAGGAAAGATAGTTCTTGTAGAGCACTTCCTCCTCATGCTCTTTTGGCAGTTTCAGCATAAGTATCTTTTCGAGTTCAAGAGCCGGGAGGCAGCCTGGTCCATCGGAGCCAAACAGAACTCTCTCATATCCCAACTGCTCGATGGCTTCCTCAATCGCCCTTGGGTGTGGACAGGCTGAGCTCTCCAAATATAGATTGGGAAACTCCCGGGCTGCTGCAATGGCATCCTGAACATGAAAATATCCTCCCATGTGACCCAGAATAATTTTGCTATCCGGGCACTCTTCAGCCACTTTCGCCAGCTGTAGCGGAAGTGAGTACTCTTCATCGCCACAATGAAACATGGTAGGGCAACCCAACTCTCCGGCCCTTTTCACCAGATTGAGAACCCAGGGGTGAGTCGGTGGCAATCGATACCCGACAGGATGAAGCTTCAGCCCGAGGCACTGCGGCTTTTCAAGCTCTGCCTTGAGCAACGCCTCTGCATTCTCACCAGGCATCATTCGGGCCATGTAAAACAAACGATCCGGATAGCGTTCACAAGCCTCTCGCATTTGTAGCATCACTGGGTCTTCGGCCTGCGCAATTTCGCTGTAAGGCATAATCAAACTCACACCAATTCCCGCTTTGTCCATTAGCTTGAGCAAACGTTCAGGAGGTGAGTCCCAGGGGTGACCTTCCAGAGTGTGCACATGAGTGTGTGAATCAAAGACAATCATTTTAAGACTCCTGATTTTCGTTTGGAATTGTTGGCGACCTGCTCAAATACTCTGTCAAAGTGAACTGCGTGATCACTCCAGCGATACCTGCTCATTTGATCTGACAGCCTTTTTGTATCTATAAAAGCTTCTGGTTTATTAATGGCCATAAGCAGACGACTCTTTAAGTCATTCAAACCTCGATAAAGACATTTCTTGTGAAATTCAGCAGGCAGGATTTCAGGATAACTCAATCTCATAGGAAGCAAAGGAATACAAGCGTAAGCCATTGCTTCCACAATACTAATCCCAAAATTCTCCTGGATTGCAGTGGAGATCACTATATCTGCTTTCTTGAGAAGTTCGTAGTACTCTTCTTTGCCCGGTAAATAACCCCAAACCTCCATCTCTTGAGCGAAATCCTCACGAGCCCGCTCAAAGACTTTAGGTTTCACCTGAGAACTCTCCCCCACAACCGCAAGTCGAAATTTTACTCCTGAACTTTTGAGTTGCCTCAGTACAGAGAAGAAGTCTTCTGGCTTTTTGTCAAACTCCCAGCGATGATTCCACAGAATCAATGGGGGTTTCGAATCCTTGCGAGATTTCAGGTTCTCAATCTCCCTGTCTCGACTCAAGTGGCAGCCCGGATAGACAACCATTGATTTCTCTTCGACATCCTCGTGATTGCGAAAACTGAGTTTCTCGGGAAACTTCGAAAACATCTTGCGACTCTTCTTGAAAAACTCATTTCGATGAAAACTTGAGTTAAACAGAATCTTTTCACTCAAATGCGCATTGAGGCAGTCCTGGAAAGCATAGGAATAGTCCTGATTTTCTCCTTCGGGAACCGGGTAAGTGATCTGAGTTTCATGAAAGTAAAGAACGATGGGAGCCTTTCCCGGCCAAAAGGCTCTCAAATCACACAAATTGATCAGATCCGTGCAAAAAATCAAATCAAATTCAGAATCATCAGCAGGAAGCTTCTTTAGAAACTGAAGCGCTGCCGTTTTCATTCTCCATTTCCAGAAACGGTCTTTCAGAGTAATCAACTGGATTTCATGGCCGCTGTTTTGTACTATTCCACTGGCGAAATCGCCATGAGAGCCCCCGTAAAAACTCTCCAAAAATAGAATCTTAAGTTGGTTCATGAAAGCTCGAATTAATTTATCGGGAACAGGCCACAATTCTGTCAGGACGCAAGGCTTTGTCTGAGTGCACCATCAAGTGCTTGCATGCATGCATTGTGCGCTGTAACATCAATTGAGATTTTAACCCAGAAGAGACCGGAAATGAACCAATTCAGACAAGAAACGAATTTGCCCTTGTGGCTGGAAGTCTTCATATTCTATTGCTCCAAGGTCATCTTCGAGTTTCTCTTCAATAGATTTCTCAAAACCAAGATACTGTATGATGGATCGGAAAACATAACCGACCATCCCGCCCTCTTTGTCGCTAACCATTACACCAGAATTGAAACAGGTATTCTTCCCTACGTTCATTACAAGGTGACCGGTAAGAAGCTGTTTGTTCTGGCGGACTCCAGTTTCTTCGTTGGATTCTTTGGTACCTGGCTTCGCATCTGTGGTGCCTACCCCCTTCAGGACCCCAACCGAAACAAGAGAATCATCGGGGACTTGATGACTGGAAAAAGTAACTGGGCGATTTTCCCTGAAGGAAATATGGTCAAGAACCGCTCGGTGTATGACCGTGGAAAGTTCGTCCTGGATTGTCCTGACAAGAAAGGGCCTCCTCATACTGGAGCTGCTGTTCTGGCTCTCAAAGCGGAAATCTTCAAGAGATCCTACCTTCGAGCAGTGGAGAATGAAGATCGTGTTTCCATGCAGTATTACGAGAACACTTACGGATTCTCCGGTCCCGAGGACATTCCCGAAAAGACCATTGTTATCAGTCCGGTCAGCATCTCCTTCTTCCCTCTTCGTACCGATGGAAATGCCCTCATGAGTCTGCTTCGCATGAAGTTCAAGAAAATGCATCCCCGGATGGAAGAAGAGCTGCTTGTAGAAGGCTCCTTCCTTTTTAACCACACTGACGTTGACCATCAGTTTGGTCCCGCAATTCATCTGGACTCCTATGTGAATCACCTGATGCCCATCAAAAAAGGTCTTCAAAAGTTTTTCCGGGATGAAGACATCAACAATCTGATTCTGGAGTGGCAACGAAGCAAACTGACTCAAAAAATCATGCGTGAGATTTATCAAAGAATCTACGCGAATATCGATGAAGTGTTTGCCTACGCTCTACGGGCCATTCCTGCGGAACTTGATGCAATTGATGAGCAACACTTTCGTAGAGCCGTTTATCTTTCATGTCTGGAAATTCTTGATCTACCAGATGTTTACACCCACTCCAGCCTGCATGGCGATCTGCAGCAGATACTGATTCCTGGTGGTTATGCTCCCCTTGAGGACATTCTGGAAACGTCAGTTAAGGAAAAGCACATTACCCGCTTCAATCATGAAATCATCCTCAACAGAGATGTCTTTCACCGGGATTACCACTTCCACCGGATTAGAGTGCATAACAAGTTATGGGTTCTGGCCAACGGAATCGAGCCACTGGATAATGTAACTCGCATTATTCGCGTAAATGTTGGGCTTCTCGAAAGCAAGAGCAAGGCCAAGGTTCGTTCTGTTCTCAAGGAAATTGAACTGGAAGAATACAAGGATGATCTACACAGCTATCCCCAGGAAGGTGAGATGGCTTCCCAGAATTGCTTCAGTATAGAGTATGAGCAAAGCCACGAAGCAGTTGGAATCTTGCTGTTTCACGATCTTGTAAGTACCCCTCACCAGATGGTTCCCCTTGCGGAAAAATTGCATCAACAGGGATACCATGTCTTTTGTCCCCGACTAAAGGGTCACGGAACCAATTCACAGGATCTTGCGCAGACCACTCGACAAGACTGGATTCAAAGTGCAGCCAGAGCCTACTCACAACTCAGTAGCAGTTGCCATAAAGTGATTGTGGGTGGCTACTCCATGGGAGCCCTGTTGGCACTACAACTGGCGGCAAAAGATCCTCACGGAATTGGAGGAATTCTCTCCATTAATCCCGCCCTTGCCATTAAGGATCAGGATCAACACATTTTACGTCCTATCCTTTGGGCTGCTCACTGGGCCAGGTTGATTGGAAGACCGAAGGAATGGCTTGAAAAAATGGATCTGGAAGTTAACGCAGACCCCTTTCATTACCAGGATGTCTATTACTCCAGTCTTTATCAGGCGAAGCTACTCGCCCGGGAAACCCGCCAAATGCTCGACAAGATTCATTGTCCCCTGCTCACCATTCAAAGCATAGACGATCCTGTTTTAGCAGGATCGTCCGGCCAGGAGCTTTACGATACCGTTCCATCACGGAAGAAAGGAATCTATCATCTGGAGTTCCACCGGGATGAGTTATACAATGGTCAGGCTTACGGAAAATTCCTCCCTCAGCTGGAACAATTCCTGAAGGAGGAAATCCTGGTCTGAGCTTATGGGGGAACAATATCAAATAGCAGTCATTGGCGGTGGTATCAACGGAGTCGGCATTGCTCGCGAAGCAGTCTCAAGAGGCTTCAAAACCTTGCTGCTGGAAAAAGATGACTTTGGGCACTGCACCTCCGGCAATAGCTCCAAACTTGTTCATGGTGGCATACGCTACCTTGAACAAGGTGAATTTCGACTCGTCAGCGAAGCACTCAAGGAACGGGCCAATCTCTTGGAGACCGCCCCTCACCTCGCCTGGCACACCAGAATTAATATCCCCGTATACAAGGGACAACCAAGACCAGCCTGGCTGATTCGAATCGGCAGCTTCCTGTACGATATGTTTGCGGGAGAGAGAAATCTTGGAAAATCCCGAATGCTGGGATCAAATGAACAGCAAAACTACAAGTCACTGCGTCAGAAAGATCTCAAGGGTATGGTCCAATACAGTGATGGACAATGTCTGGACAGTCGCCTCACCCTGGAATTGGCCCTGGATGCTAAATCCCAGGGAGGAGTTGTTTGCAACCATACAGAACTTCTCAGGGCTCATCAGGAAAAGCATGGCTATCGTCTACGACTCAAGGATCATCGTAATTCTCAGGAATACGAAGTTTACTGTGACTATCTCGTCAATGCAGCAGGCCCCTGGGTACCCATCCTTGATCAGGACATCAGTCAGGAAAGATACAGACCACATCTAAAGTATGTTCGTGGAATTCACTTTGTCATTGAAGGAAGACTGGAAGAAGAGGGTTTCCTTGTTCTGCCCAGTGATGGACGAGTTATTTTTGTGCTTCCCTGGGTCGAGAACACAACGCTGATTGGAACCACCGAATCGGAATACTCAGGCTCTGACTTTGATAATATCGAACCCTCTGAAGAGGAGATCAAATACCTGCTTCATCATTACAATTATTTCTTCGAAGGTCATCCCATCAAGAGGGAGGACATTCTTTATCAGTATGCCGGAGTACGATCCCTTTTAGACAGTGGTGACAACTCCCTCAGTGCGCTGACACGAGAATACAAAATCGAAGAGGAATGGGGTCAGGATAAGGGTTACCTGGCAGTCTTTGGGGGAAAAATCACCACCTACCGGGCCTTGTCTCAAAAAGTGGTCGATAAAATTGCAAATCACTGCAAGTCGCAATCTCCAGTTAAGTTCTGCACCCAAAGCACTTCAATTCATGGCTCCCGAAAAGCTGACAGTCAGAAAGAATCTGACATACAAAAGCAAGTTCAGAACTCGAGAATCAACCCGTCTTTGATTGATCGATGGAAAAGAGTTTATGGTTCTTGCTGGAGCTTGATCGCAGCTTACGCATTACAAGAGGAAGGCAACTGCATAATCCTGATTGAACCCGACTACTGCAAGGCAGAACTTCTCTATAATATGAATGATGAAATGGCCTGGAATGAAGAGGACTTCATCCTCCGGCGGAGCAAAATGATTTACCGGATGGACTCAGAACAAAGAGAGAGCTTTCGCCAAGTCCTCAAGGAGCTAAAGCCCTCCGGAGAACATCTCGACAATACCATCCTTCATCTTTAGCGCATTTGTCTCAAGAACTCTATCTCTACGCGCTCCCGGACCACACGATCCATCTCATTTCGTATCTGGTCTTCCAGACGAGACTTCAGGTTGGATTCGATCCCGTCACGCACCTTCTCTTCCACAGCGGAGCGTGCATAAGCCCGCTGCTGATCAGCGAATGGCCCCTGAAAATTGCGAACCTTCTGAACCATATATTGATTCACCCGACTCTGAATTTCTTGATTCAACACCTGCTTCAATCGTGAAGAAACAGCCTGATTGACAGCCTCATCCTGCTGATTCTGCAAACTTTGCTTTTGGGTATAATTCATATGGTCCTGGATGTACCTTTCGCGAAGATTAGGGTTATTGATAACCCTGTTGTTCAAAGTCAATTTATAAGGATCGGGTTCCCGCTTGGGGACCAGAGATGGAATCCTGCCCTGATTACGCTTCGCCTCTTTGGCATATTCCTGCAGCTTTTGATAAGCCTCAGGATAGTTTTTCACCCATTTTTCCAAAGGTTTGAACAGAGCAGTGACATTTCGGGCACTGCTTGATCTTGTGATTGACTTCAACTCATTGGCAGCTTCTTCGTCAATCGATCTGACTCCATTGATCACCAATGGATTTTGAGTCGTCCGGGCGATCATCCAGGCGTAAAGAAAGCCTTGAAGATAATCAAGCAATTCCCGATTGTCAGCAAGCATCCCCTGCCATTTCAGAATCCTGGTTGCCGGTGTGAGAAACTTCCATGACTTCGTCTCTTCTCTGAGGTAGTCATAGTTTTCTTCCCAAAATGCCTGAGCCGCATTTTCTCGCTCCCCCTTGAGAAGATTCTCGAAGAGCCTTGATTCAGCTATCGTGAGTCGAATCTCCCAGGGCATAGAGCGTGCCTGGATCGAACAGACCAGAAAAAAAATCAGCCCAAGATGCTTCATGAATCTAGCCTCTGGCCTGCTTCATTGCTTCCATGGCAACCATTGTAAAAGGTCCGGAACCGGGAAGATTCTGGCCACCATCTACAATGAGAACTGTTCCGGTTACATAACTCGCCAATGGAGAACTAAGATATGCAGCGGCGTTTCCAATGTCCTCAGCCTGCCCCATGCGCTGCAAGGGAATCATGCTGGTCAGTTTCTTGCCCAACTCACCGGGAGCCAGACGCTTCATTCCTTCAGTTCCTTCAATAGGTCCTGGAACAATACTGTTCGAGCGAATTCCTTGAGGTCCCCACTCCAGAGCAAGATTTCTCATCAGATTATCGATTCCAGACTTCGCAGCTCCCACATGGGCCTGGGCAGCGTAAGGCATATAGCTCATACCAGCAGAGATGAAAACAATATCCCCTTTTGTCTTTTTCAATTGAGCGTGAGCTGCCTTGCAGGCGTTGAAAGAACCCAGCAAATCAATATCTACTACAGTTTTGAAGGCATTAGGACTCATTTGCTCAGCTGGACAGAGAAAGTTACCAGCAGCCGCGCATACCAATGTAGAGATGGAACCAATTTCCTCTTCACACTTGGCCATGATCTCGGCGAGTCGATCTGCGTCTCTCACATCCGCTGTATCAAAGAAGACTTTTACTCCATACTCTTCGATTTCAGCAGCAGCCTTCTCCAGTTTCTCCATTGTGCGTCCACAAATCCCCACATTGGCTCCCAGGGAAGCATAGGTTTTGGCTACACCAAGATTGATACCGCTTCCTCCACCGGTTACGAAGACAGTCTTTCCTGCATACAAGTCACTTTTCAAAATATCTGTAATTTTCATTGCTTTCCTTTCAGAAATTAAACCTGAGAACCTCTTTCTAGTAGAATTTGTCGAATTCTCTTCTTGTCTGTTTTCCCCACACTTGTTCGGGGGATTTCCTCAACACGCTCCACAATTTCCGGGATTGCCCACTTGGAGAGCGTCCCTTCCTTCACATCTTTGCTTAAAGCATCCAGGATTGAGTCATGATTGGGTGTTTCACTGATATACCAAACAACCGGCCTTTCTCCCCACTTCACATCTTCCACCCCGACTACCGCAACATCCTTAACCCCATCAACCCTGCTGATTCTTCGCTCCAAATCCACTGAGCTGATCCACTCTCCACCTGATTTGATGACATCCTTGATTCGATCGGTAATTTTGAGGCAGGAACCATCCATCTCCCCCACATCACCAGTATGCAACCAACCATCAGTCCAAAGTCGATTTCCCGCTTCTTCATTGAGATAATAGTTTTGAGTAAGCCATGGAGTTCGCGCAACAACTTCTCCCGAAGCACCACTCTCTGTACTGGGATTAGAATCCCCGGAACTGACAACTCCCAAGTCAACAAAGGGAATGGGCACCCCTGCTCTGACTCTTATATCAACCTGCTCATCCAATGGAAGTTCTCTCTCTTCAAAACTTAAGTGTGTCAAAGAAAGAACGGGACAAGTTTCACTCATCCCGTATCCCGAATAGGCATCGATACCCTTTTGCATTGCTGCTTTTGCCAATCCCGGAGAAAAGGCACTTCCTCCAATGACCACTTTCCAATGGCCCAGATCCATTTTTTCAGATTTCGGGTGATTCAGAATCATTTGCAAAATTGCAGGAACACAATGACTGAATGTTACCTGATGAGACTCAATCAGATCGAGAATCAAGGAGGGCTCATAGCGACCTGGATAGACCTGCTTTGCTCCCAACAATGTTGCCACATAGGGAATTCCCCAGGCGTGAACATGAAACATGGGAGTCAGGGGCATGTAAACATCATTAGAGCTGAAGATTCGATTGTCATCGTAACAGCCAATCGCCTGAGACAAGGCCATTGTATGCAGCACCAGTTGTCGGTGGGTAAAGTAAACTGCCTTGGGATCTCCTGTAGTGCCTGTGGTGTAAAACAATGTTGCCACACTGTCTTCGTCAAAATCAGCCAACACTGTCTTTTCACTTCCAGAATCTATCAGTTCTTCGTATTCAAAATATGCAAGCTTTGGGTGGTTGCTTCTCTCACCCTGAGCTCCATAGACAAAGACTCTTTCCACTGACTCAAGAGAATCAAGAGAAGACTCGATCAGGGGCAAAAAATCAGGATGGACGAATAGAAATCGATCTTGAGCATGATTAATGGTCCAGACAATCTGACTTGCTGAAAGTCGTACATTGATTGTGTGCAAAACAGAGCCCAGGCATGGAACCGCGAAGAATAAGTCGAGATAGCGGTGACTATCCCAATCCATAACCCCGATTCGATCTGATGGCTTCAGCCCCTTTTTTGACAAGGAGTCACACAGAGAAGCTACTCTTGAAGGGAGCTCCTTGTAACTACAAACCTTGTCTTTGCCCATGTATATGGCCTGATCAGGAGCATAGCGCGGGGCACTTTCCAGAATTCTTTTGATGAGTAAGGGGTAGGCGTAAGCCTCTGGATTTGATTCGAGCTTGAGAGTACCTTCAATCCACATTCATCTCTCCTTGGGCATTGAAGTTCAGATACTACCATTTTTTATGAATACATTTCTCAATTCCTACTTTCATGAAGTGGAAGAGTCAGTAAATTTTTTGAACTATTTTCACCATCTCTGTGGATTCAAAGAGCACTCCCCTGTAGAAAGCGCGCGCTCCTAACTAACACAATAACGAGGAAGACTATGAAGCAATCAACAACAATCCTAACTATCGCAATCTCTTCGCTTGCGATCTTCTTTAGTGGCTGTGGAAGCTCAACAACGAGCGACACAACCATTCAAACGGTCAACGGTAATGTTGCCGCTGGTGCCCCCTGGTCCTCAGGTGTGATCAGCCTGCGTTCCATGGCCAGTGCCAACTCTCGAGAAATTAAGACAAAAATCAATCGAGACGGTAGCTACAGTGTCAATGTAACCGGAGTTGACGGTCCTTATATTCTCAAGGCCAGAAGCACAGACGGTGCTCGACAGCTGTTCTCCTATGCTGACTCTTCCGGACGAGCTAACGTGAATCCAATCAGCTCAGTCCTGGTCAAGGCAACGACTAACCGCGATCCAAGCGCAGTTTTCAATACTCCAAACAGCTTTCGAGCGAACTTGAATTCTCGAATTCAAACAGCTCGTGACAAGCTTAACGGAGCACTTAAAGAGCTTTTGAAGGCACACAATGTACCTGAGAACTTCGATCCGATCACAGATCAGTTTGAAGCGAATCACACAGGTTTTGACAGCCTTTTGGATGCGGTGGAAGTTGAGCTTCCAACTGCTGGACCAATCCGAATCAAGTCCAAAGCAAATAACCAGGACCTGGTTAGTCTGCCTGCAGTTGATCCAACTTCACTTGCCAATGTAAACCTGACTCCCGTCAGCACAGCGGCAGCTACTGTGACTACTGCTTTCGTGAGCAATGTGATCGACATTGAGAAAGCCGTAGGAAGCTTTGTAAACTTGTTTGCACAAAAAGCAGCAGGTCAGACAGTTGCAACCAGCCAGTTCACTTCCTTCTTTGAGACAGGAACCTTCAGTGGTTTCACTCCAGAGGGACTTGTGGATTATTTGCTGTCCAACTCTTCCATGATGGCCAACACAGGAACTGTTTCCAGCTCCGTTTTGACTGGAACTACCTATCTTGTGGATTTTGACTGGATCAACTCTGACAACTCCGTCCTTGCCGGTGGCTTGTCTCGCAAGGCAAACAATCCAACCTGGATGAAGAAGATTGGTAACAGCTGGAAATTCGTTCCCAACAACAGAAGAGCTGCTGCTCATGATGGGAATCAAGCTCCTGAAGGAAGTTATCCATGGACATGTCCACTTCCATGACACAGAGGGTTGTCATCTTACAAGAGCCAAAAAATAGAAGTCACTCCCGCTGGGGTCTGCAAGGCCAACTTGAATTCTGCCTATCAGGTATTGAGCTCGTCTCCGTTGAAATCAGCTAATATTTAAAATTTGCCTCGCATGAAAAAAGCCCCCGGGAGAGTGGAATCACCCCGGAGGCTTTAGCAAGCAAAGTTTTAATTATGAATCATGCGTCCAGATGATGCCTTCTTCCATGAAAGTGTATTTTCCTTTCATGACTTTTTCAGAAAGTGCATTGGACTCATCATCATCATTATTTCTAATGGCTCGGAGTTGTTCTTGAACTCTTCGTCTTGCAAGCACGCTGAAGTGATCAGCAAGTTCAAGAACACCCTTGTCCTTAGTTTTTTCATATTGTTTTTGAGCATAAGCACAAGTACAGGAGATTGCGAACAACTCAGTACCCACCTCAACAAATCTGGAAAGTAGCATTTGCTTTTTCTCCAAAGCTGGTCCGTAGATAGCCATTGTTCTGAAAAGCTTACGAGCCAACTCGTGAGCCTTCACCTCAACAAATGACATGTGAGTTCCCAACTGACCGTACTCGGAGTGAACTGCCAGATAGCTACCGTTGATGTACCGCTTGGTCATCCAGAATGGATAGAAAGCTGCACAGTTCAGGAAAGCTGCAAACTTCTGTCCGAAGCTTGTTCTCGGGTTCAGAATGTCTCCCGCTTTTTGAAAGTGTGGATCCATTGCTTCACGAGCCAAAAAGAGGTGCATAATTTCAGTAGAACCTTCCAGAATCATGTTGATTCGGCAGTCTCGCATTGCGCGCTCTACTGGATAAGCCTTCTCGCCTCGAGCTCTTAGACTGTCTGCTCTCTCATATCCTCGGCCACCACGAAATTGCATGGTGGTATCAATGACTTGCCACGCCTTTTCCGTACAGAAAAGCTTGGACATTGCAGCTTCAATACGCATATCAAAGCCACCCTTGTCAGTCCAGAGGCTGGTTACCGCAGTGATTGCTTCAAAAGCCAAAGCCATAGAAGCAATGTAAGCTACTTTCTGAGCTCCTGCTTCGTGCTCGGCAATTGGCTTACCCCACTGAACTCGCTCTTCTCCCCAGTCTCTACACATCTTCAAACACATCTTGGCCAAACCGGAAGATGCAGCTGGAAGAGTCAATCGACCAGTGTTAAGGGTTCTCAGTGCAAGAGCCAATCCTCGGCCCTCTCCCCAAAGAATGTTCTCAGCAGGAACTTTCAGATCCTTGAAGCGAAGCAGACCGTTGTAGATACCGCGCAGACCCATGAAGTCACAGCGGTGAACAATCTCGATTCCAGGATTCAGGTTCCCGTCCTTGTCTCGAGCTTCTACGATGAAAGCAGAGATTTGCTTCTTCTCTTTACCACGAACCATCTTTGGTGGAGTTTGTGCCATCACAACAATCAAGTCAGCGATGGTTCCGTTAGTACACCAGAGCTTGTCTCCATTAATAAGGAAGTGTCCATCATCAGTAGGAGTTGCCATAGTCGCCATTTGAGCTGGATCGGATCCAACCCCAGGCTCGGTCAAAGCGAATGCAGAGATTGCGCCTTTAGCCAATTGTGGAAAGTACTTCTTCTTTTGCTCGGGAGTTCCAAACATCTTGAGTGGATTGGGAACACCAATGGACTGGTGAGCAGAAAGTAGAGTTGCAGTAGCACCGTCATAGGAAGCTACCAATGTCGCGATACGATTATAGTTGACCTGGGAAAGACCAAGGCCTTCGTATTCCTTGGGAACTTTCATCCCGAAAAGACCAAGGTCAGCCAGTCCCTTGATGTATTCCTTGGGAAGTTCGCGAGTCGCGTCTACCTCTTCAGGATCAAGGTTCTCTACGAGATACTTTTCTACTTTGGCGCAAAGTTCATCACCGATGGCCTTGTCTGCTTCATCCTGGAGTTCCAGAGAATCAAGCATATCTCTTCGAAATGTTCCCATGAAAAGCTGACCTGCGAAAGATGGTTCTCTCCAGTCTTTCTCGCGAGCTGCCTCGGCAACTTCCATTGCCTGCGCCTGCTCTGCAGTCATTGTCGATGTATCGAACATCATGTCTTCTTGCAATTGTTTATCGATCTTGTTTGGATCTTCAGCCACTGTGCCCCTCCTTTGAGCTGATGCGGGGAGATTTGTTCCCCAGAATTATTAACTACTATTTTAAACTGGTTATTCTAAAACTTTCAAGCTCAATCTAACCGTTTATTCTAAATTCATTAAAAAAAGTGGCAAGGGTTTAGGAAAAAGTTTTTGAAAAAGTGTGTTATTCGTTCAATTGTCGCCAATGCATCAGGAATGATATTCCTTGACCAAAGGAGATTTCATGCCCAAAAAAGTAGAACTTAAAACATCGAAAAACGTAAAGAACCCCAGAGAATACATTGAGTCCATTGAGAAAGAAGAACTCAAGGCTGACTGTCTGGAGTTGCTGGATCTTTTTGAAAAAGTAACGGGCATGGAAGCAAAGATGTGGGGCGACTCCATTGTTGGCTTTGGAGAGTATAAATACTACCGTTCCAATGGTGATGAGGGCGATTTCATGGCGACAGGTTTTGCTCCCCGCTCCACCGGACCCACTCTCTATATTATGCCCGGTTACAGTGATTACTCCCATTTGCTGGATAAGTTGGGACCACATCGTCTGGGTAAATCCTGTCTTTATCTGAGAAACCTTAAGAAAATTGATCGGGATGTGCTTAGTGAAATCATTCAAACGGGTTTGAAAGATCTCAAAGAGAAGCACGAAACCAATTATTGATAAGCTCAGTGGAAAATAAATTAAGTACCAGTTCAGCTCAACTGACCGGTTTAGTTCCCGAACAAATTTACACAAGCAGCAGCTGTGAGTTGAAGCTATGCCAGACCATCTGCCCCAAAGAGAGCTCGAAGCGTATCATCATATCAATCTTCTCTATGAATCAGAGGAGCGGGATTTTTCCCTGGACTACTCACCTCGCTGGCACTATATGTTGCTGTGTCTGGCGTGCTTTCTTGTAAGTGCACTTTTCATAGTTCCTATCTCTCACATGAAGCTGTTTGCAATATTTTACATTCCAGCAGTAAGTACGCTCAGTTGCCTTTACGCCATGTATCTCATTGTTCAGGTCAATGAAGAGCTCCAGCAGAGACAACCGAAGGTTTATGACTACATTGTTGCTAATAATTATAGGATCGAACTCTTGAGGCACTTTCTCAGCCACCCCAAAGATCGATTGCCCGAATACCTGATCTGCACCCAGGATTTTCTCAAGGAAACATTGGCAGGTTGTCTCTATTCAGTCATCCATCGCTTCTTTGGGGCATTCTTTCTCTGGCTATTGCATCTGATCTATCAAAGTCGATTTGCTTGAAAAGCAAAAAAGCCCCTGATTGAAGAGAACTTCAAGCAAGGGCTGAATATCAATTCTTACTGATAAAACTTACCATCTTCCTGAGCCAACTTGTTAATCAGCTCAGTTGGTTTGAAACGAGCACCGTATTTCTTCTCCAACTCCAACATCTTCTCCTGAATTTTTTTCAGACCAACAGCGTCAGCATAACGCAGAAGACCGCCACGGAATGGAGGGAAACCAGTTCCGGTAATCATAGCCAAATCCAGATAGGCAGGATTCTCAATGATCTTTTCTTCCATGCAGCGAGTGGCTTCGTTGAGCATAACCAAAACAAAGCGGGCGATGATCTCGTCGCTAGAGATTGGAGCTCCATGCTTCGCAGCTGAATTTGGAAGCAAAGCTTTCGCCTTTTCATTCACGCTTCGGTTTTTGCCTTGATGAATGAAGAAGCCCTTACCGACTTTCTTACCAAGCATTCCTCTCTCAACCATCTGATCAACAAAGGAAGGACTCTTCATGCGCTCGCCGAAAGCTTCCTCAAGAATATGAGCAACCTTGCTGGCTACATCAAGCCCGACTTCATCAGCAAGAACAAAAGGACCCATTGGCATCCCAAAGTGAGTAATTGCCTTGTCGATTCGCTCCATGTCGATGCCCTCAGTGAGCATGGTCAAGCCTTCGTTCATGGAAGGAATCAGAATTCGATTCACAACAAAACCGGCACCATCTCCAACGACAACTGGAGTCTTTCCAAGCTTCTTCACAATAGCAACCATCTTCGCTACCGTTTCCTGACTGGTCTTCTCTCCGGGGATAACCTCAACAAGAGGCATCATGTTTACCGGATTGAAAAAGTGCATTCCAACGAATCGCTCGGGATGCTTGAGATCCTTTTGCATCTCAGTGATTGATAGAGCACTGGTGTTGCTGGCAATAATGGCATCCTTGGAAATATGATCTTCCAGTTCCGCAAGCACAGTTTTCTTCACCTGCATGTTCTCTACAATAGCCTCCACGACAATATCAGCGTCCTGAAAACCTGAATAATCTGTAGTTCCGGTAATCTGGTGCATTTTCAGATTCGCCTCACTCTTTGCCATTCGACGTCGCTTGACTCGACCAGCGTAGATTTCAGCGGCAGCTCCAAAGCCCTTGCTTACTGCATCCCAGTTAATATCCTTCACTCGAACAGGCACATCACGGTAGCTAAACAACCAGGCAATTCCACCACCCATGACTCCGGCACCAAGTACAGCAGCCTTGTCGAGTTTCAAATCACCAACAGCTTTAGCTACCTTCTCATCTACCTGAGGATCTTTTTTCACTTCTTCCATCACAAAGAAGAGATTCACCAGGCTCTTGACGATGTCTGTATGCTTGGTGGTTAACTTGATGAATGCTTCAGTTTCTCTGGCCAGACCGGACTTCAAACTCTTTCCGTAAGTTTCCTTGAGCAAATCAATAGCCGCCAAAGGCGCTGGGTATTTGCCGTTGGTCTTTTGCATCACACCTTTTTCAGCAAGGTGGAAGGCATACATCTTTCCGGGAGGAGTAGAGCTGATCTTGTGCATCAAATCCTTGCGAATTCTCGCCTTTCTGACCTTCTTGGCACTCTCGGGATTCAAGATTTTCGCAATGAACTTGTTGACTCCCTCTTCCTTGAACTCGGGAAGAATCACTTCATCAACAAGCTTGATTTTCTTGGCCTTGCGAGCATCCTTTCTGGAGCCACCCAGAATCATGGGCATCGCCTGATCCAAACCAACCAGCTTCGGAAGTCTTTGGGTTCCACCCCAGCCTGGGATAATTCCCAATTGAGTTTCAGGAAGTGCCATAGAGGTCTTCTTGTCATCAATTGCGATGCGGTAGGTACAAGCAAGAGCCATTTCAAGCCCTCCACCCATACAGGCACCATGAATGACTGCGATACTTGGACAGTGCAGGTTTTCGAGCTTGTTGAATGTATCCACTCCGCCCTTCACCATTTTGCGAACCAGAGGCTCCACTTCTGCATCACTGGTATCCTCAAAGTAACCCAGAATTTCCTTCACATCAGCACCTGCAATGTAGATACCTTTCTTGGCGGATTGAATGACCAGACACTGGATATTGGAATTTGCCTGAACTTCATCAAGAACAGTGCTCAATTCTCGCAACACAAACTGAGAGAACTTGTTTACCTTTTCCTCTGGATAATCAAAGGTCAACCAGGCGATATTGCTGCCATCAACCTCAAGTCGAAATGCTTTTTTCTCTTCACTCATCTTATACCTCCAGAGCCAGGGCTGCGCCTTGCCCACCACCGATACAAAGGGTTGCCAGGGCGTGCTTCTTCTCTCGCTGAGCCAACTCTCTAAGTAGAGTCATCACCAGGCGAGCACCGGTGGCTCCTACCGGATGACCCAGAGCAATTGCTCCACCGTTTACATTGAGAATGTCTCGATCAATCGCACCCAAAGCGCCATCAAGACCCAGAGCATTCTTACCAAACTCTTCACAGGCAAAGGCTTTCTCATTGGCAATGACCTGAGCAGCAAAGGCTTCGTTCATTTCGACCAAATCAAAGTGATCTACCTTGACTCCCATCTTCTTGACCAGCTTGGCTGTTGCGTAAACCGGCCCCATTCCCATTCTGTTGGGTTCCAGTCCAGCGTAGGCGTAGTCCACAAGGTATCCACTCGGTGTCAAACCAAGCTCTTTCGCTTTGCTTTCTGTCATCAGAAGCATCATTGCAGCTCCATCAGTAATCTGGGAACTGTTTCCAGCAGTTACAGAACCGGCAACACGATCAAAGACCGGTCGCAACTTCGCACAATCAGCCATGGACTGCCCTTCCCGGACCCCATCATCTTTTTCTGCCATAGTTTCGTACTTAGGAGGAGTTGGAACAGGAACGATTTCACTGTCAAACTTGCCACCCTTGATGGCAGCTTCCGCTCGATTGTGTGAAAGAACTGCAAACTCATCCTGCTCTTCTCTGGTGACTGCAAATTCTCGAGAAAGAACTTCGGCAGTCTGACCCATACTCAGATTACATAACGGGTCGGTCAAACCGGGAATCACGGGAGCAAGAAAAGATGGTCGAAACTTCTTGAGTACTCCAAATTGAGCACCTGGAGTTTTCGCCTTTTGAAGCTTCATGAAGATGTTGACCATTTTCTCACCAAAGAGAATGGGCACATTACTCATAGACTCCGCTCCACCACAAAGTATCACATCAGATTCTCCCGCCAGAATTTTGTTGGCTGCTGTGGTAATTGCTTCCATACCAGAGGCGCAGTTCCGATTGACTGTGTAAGCTGGAATTGAAATGGGAATACCGGCCTTTACTGCCAGAATTCGAGAAATGTTCGCTGATTGAGGCGGCTGAATCACATTACCAATGATGACCTCATCGATCTTGTGTGGGTCCAGTCCTGTGCGAAACAAAAGTTCCTTGATTGCATAGGCACCCAAATCATCGGCACCATGAGCTTTCAATTGCCCCTGAGCCTTGCAAAATGGAGTTCGAACTCCACCTACGATTGCTAATCGTTCTTTCATAGTTGTTCTCCTAGTTCCTGATACATAGCCTCAATGACTTCCCTGTATTTCTCAGCAACAGCGAATCGCTTGATTTTCATAGTAGGAGTCAATTCTCCAGTTTCCACACTGACGGGATTCGTGATTAATTCAAACTTCTTAATCTGTTCCCAGCGATTGAGAGTGCGATTTACCTTGTCAACCAGTTGCTGAAGCTCTCCCTGGAGCTCGCTTCCCCTGACCAGATCATCGAGACTTTTTGTACGTTGTTTCTTCATTCTTTTTTCCAGCTCTTCCTGACTCAGAAACAAAAGACAGGAGGCAAACTTGCGACCTTCCGCTACGACCATAGACATTTCCACAAGGCGACTTTTTCCAAGGGCCTGCTCAATAGGTATGGGAGAGATGTATTTCCCATTGGAAGTCTTTAAAAATTCTTTGATTCGCCCGGTGATCGTTAGAAATCCTTGCGAATCCAGAACACCGCGATCTCCTGTATGAAGCCAGCCGTCCTTCAAAACAGCTTCAGTAGCCTCAGGCATTTTGTGATAGCCCCGCATTACATTAGGCCCCTTCACACAAATCTCTTTCATGTCTTCGGTAATCTTGATTTCCACTCCGGGAAATGCGGGACCAACGGACCCCATCTTGTTGTAACCGGGATAATTCACTGCGATGATTGGAGAAGACTCTGTCAAACCGTAGCCCTGATAAATAGCCATATCAATGTTCTGGAAAAATCTTCCCAGTGAAGGACTCAGAGGAGCTCCACCAAGAACCAGACCGATCAGTTCTCCTCCGAATGCCTCACGAAGTTTTGAGTAGATGATGGGGTTTAGAACAGGTTTTAAAAAACTACGCAAAGCGCTTTCTTCCTTGAAGGCCAGGCCAAAAGCAAAACGTCCAAGGACCTTTTTGTGAAAGGGAGCACTCAGGACTTTAGAGAGCATTGCCTCGTAAACCTTTTCCAGCAGGCGGGGAACCATGGTCACCAGATTTGGCTTGATTTCCCGCATCAACGCTCCTACTTTCTTGATGTCGTCTGCAAAATAGAGACTCACATTTCCGAAGATATAGAAGTTCACAACGGTTCTCTCAAATACATGGGCGGTAGGCAAGACAGAAAGAGCACGCTTCACACCCATCTCAATTGGCAATCGCTCGAGACAGCCCAGGGCCTGGGTTACGAGATTTTTATGCGTCAGTTCCACGCCTTTGGGCACTCCAGTCGAGCCTGATGTGTAAATAATCGTTGCCAGATCATCTTCCTTGAGTTCCTTGAGCCCTTGCTTGAATGACTCGGGGTCCTGTTTTTGAAGCTTTCTGCCCAGATCAAGAAGAGATTTATAGTCCACAAGTTTGGGACCCTCTTTGTCTTCGAGCTCCTCTTGTTTGAAATCCTCAAGACGAATGATTACATCATAATCAGTGAGATGATCTTTGTAGTTGTTCCACTCTTCAACTCCTGCA